>Ga0302122_10000081_pt1 | contig 46740 bp, 38 predicted proteins | sample CB21_SCM_MG_FD_203115 | JGI IMG/M metagenome (GOLD analysis project Ga0302122, IMG submission 203115) | Marine microbial communities from Western Arctic Ocean, Canada - CB21_SCM | ecosystem: Environmental > Aquatic > Marine > Oceanic | place: Canada: Western Arctic Ocean | collected 2017-09-28 | reverse complement strand
TAAGGCGCAGAGCTATCTGGATAAAAACTTTTAAAGAAAGGCCTCCTGCTATGTCTAAAAAAGCCGTTATCCTAGTGTCCGGTGGTCTTGACTCGACTACCGTACTTGCTATGGCGATTAACCAGGGCTATGACTGCTATACGTTAAGCTTTGATTATGGCCAGCGTCATCGTTCAGAATTAGAGGCGGCAAGCCGAGTCTCACAGTTAATGCGCGTTACGCAGCACAAAGTCGTTAAATTAGATCTTGGGACTATAGGTGGCTCAGCGCTGACCGACGAGTCAATTGATATTCCCGAGCACGAAACAGGCGGAATTCCAGTGACTTACGTGCCTGCACGCAATACCGTATTCCTATCCATTGCGCTTGGGTGGGCTGAGGTACTAGGTGCGAGCACTATTTTTTTGGGCGTTAACGCCGTGGACTACTCTGGTTACCCGGATTGTCGGCCAGAATATATAAGTAGTTTTGAGGCGATGGCTAACCTAGCAACAAGAGCTGCGGTCGAAGGTAATCGACTGTCGATTAAGGCACCCTTGATTGACCTTACTAAAGCCCAAATCATCAATGCGGGCCTTGCTTTGGGCGTGGACTATAGTGATACGGTTTCTTGCTATCAGGCGAGTATTCAAGGCCTTGCCTGTGCTAAGTGTGACAGCTGCCGACTCCGTATTCAGGGTTTTAGCGAGGCAGGTATAAAAGACCCTACCAGATATCAAAATAACGCTTGAATTTTACTATCTGGTCCGTATGATACGCACCTCCTCTGAGGGCCGTTAGCTCAGTTGGTAGAGCAGTTGGCTTTTAACCAATTGGTCCCGCGTTCGAGTCGCGGACGGCCCACCATTTTTTAAGCATCTTTCCTCGCGCCCAGCGAGTTCTCGCCCACTAAAGAGTATCGCAAGCCATATGTGCCTTTAATCTACAATCGCATAGATAAAAGAATTAACATTATTCTTTTGTAGTCTCGTTGATCCAAAGAGCTTTGCTTTGTCTTTTCGCGCAATCGGTCTTAATATGAACATAAAATTTTGTTTGTTACTCCTTGCTTTACTTACTTTTTTCTGTGGATCGAACCTTGAGGCTAAAGAGTTTTATTATGATTTTGCCCCTGGTAATCTCACAGCAGATCAAAACCAGCTTAATTTCTTAGAATCCTATCTTTTTACACCTGATGCTACAGATTTTCGGGATCATCCATCATCGCCAATTATTAGCGATAATTCGATTTCTCTGGCTAATGGCGAATTTCTAGTGACGCCACCAAATGTATCTACGCACTTTGACTTCAATAAACCTGTTCAATTCGATTTTAGATTTAAGTTTTCTGATCCTATTACTGTGGGCGAAGATAGTGAGTTTCGTAGAGAAATATTGTCAACTGGTGTGTCGGAGGGCTTTTCAGTTGTTGCGGAGTATGAGCGCGGAACCGCATGGATAGGCTTTGGACTTGGTGATGGCTCTGGCGCGGAGGATTATGGAAAAATCTTGATCTATATAGATCCCTATAGTTGGCAAGCCATGAGTATCATCTTTCGTTTAGCTGATGATACTCCAAGAGTAGATTTTGTAATTAATGGTACCTCATCGAGTATTCTAGTGGGTAGCTCTGACGAGGGTATGGCTGATCTTTCCAAAATAATAACGTTCTTGTCCGATGGAGAGTACACAAGTAATAATCGCGGTTTAGACAAGGTTCAGATATTTGCTGGAGGGTTCCCTGAAGTCGATTTAGGTGCTGCTGATCCAAGGGCACATAATTCAACATTAATCTTCGATTATCTCCACATATTGAGTCCAAAAACTGACGCTAACTCTGGAGATCTTTCTGATCTCTTAGCTAACCTCACAAGCCATATAAGCGGAGATACAGCCATCTCATCAGAGGAGCTTATAGCTATTAGCCAATCATTTTTGACACGTTTTAATGGTGATTGGGATGGTATCTCCATCGAGGCGCTAGCTCTAATAGATGCGTATGCAAAAAATAATCCCCCGCTGTTCACCATTGATCATGATGATCCGGCGAACTTTGGCCCAGTAAAGACTATAGTTTTCTATCTGCAAAAATTAATATTTGATACTTTGTTTGTAGAAGATAAGCTTGAGTCCGTTGCAGGAATAAAGTTTGAGGATGCGGATATCTTCCCCGGAGTGGTCTCTGTTGATGCACCGCGCATTGAATCACAGATCGAATTTGATGGAGATTATGCTACTGACCCAGGATATACCTTTAATGGTCAAGAAACGGTCTTCAGACCCTCTGGTTTGTACGTTCCACCGGGTGAGATTGTTACTTTAGAATTCGAATCTGGGGCAGTTGGTAAGGGGCTATTGGCTCGGATTGGTATTCATCGCTTTGATTTGGAGGCCGGAGGTTGGTTAACATTTAAGCGTTTTCCTCGTATTTCAAACTCATTTGCTGTAAATCAAAGTCAAATTAAAATATCTAATCCCTTTGGCGGCGGTATTTATTTTGAGGTACCTGATGGTTCGTCGCTGGGCAAGGTCAAGGTGACTGTTACTGGGGCAGTCAAAATGCCTATGTTTTCAACTTTAGATTTAGAGGGCCATAGTTCAGATTTAGCAGAATTTACTTCTGATCTGTCCTTGCATCAGGTTCCTTGGTTTGAGGTAGCTAGTGATAAATTTATAACAACTCAACGAATTAATGTCCGTAATGAAGCCACAAACCCTCAAGGATTACTGGATGTTTTTGGCGAAATGTTTGATGTAATTAGCGCTATGACTGGCAGGCCACTAAAGAGAATAAGATCGGAGTGGCTCGCTACAGATGCCCAAATCACAGTCAATGGGACTGCTATGGCTGCGAGTTATCCTATTTTTGGAGACCATTGGTCAAATGATTCGCCAGAGATCACTGAAACAACAGACTATTCTTGGTTCTCGCCATGGCAATATTTAAATAAAGATTTTTTTGAAGCAAACGCTAATGTTGATAGGGAGCGTCAACTTAATTCAGCATTTATCTTGTGGCACGAGTGGGGGCACTTGCACAATCAACCCACGCTAGGCTGCCAAGAGCAAGAGTCTAATGTTCATATGCTTGCCGCGGTTGCCTACAATAAGGTTCTTGGGGCCGATTTAGATACAGCATTAAAATATTCGGGTTTCCAACAATACACGCTCGATGATTCCGCTTTAGATACTATGCTATCGCCGAACTGGCAAAAAGGTCGACGACTATGCCTTGATGAATGGGACAATGAGGTTAGGTATCAAACACGAAGTTGGGCACGGCTTGTTGACTTGGTGAAGATGTTTGGCTGGGATAGTGTTGGGTCTATTCATAAGGCGTTTTATGATCAAGGCGTTTTGGAAGGTAAAGCGGTTAATTATGGTTTAGAGGATGATTATTTTGTCATTACGGCATCCAATGCTCTGAGATTAAACTTGGTACCCGTGTTTGAGTTTTGGGGTGTTCCGGTAACAGCCGACACTAAACAAGTATTAGCGAGCTTAACTGTGCCCGTAGAGTTTGAGCAAAGGCTGGATAATTATAAAAACCTTGTCCCAAAGACGATGGCGGAGTTCTATGTAATTCATCAGCGTTTGTCTGCCACTACGGGAAGCGCTGGTCGTTGGGAGGACTTGGAGAAAAACTTTGGCTTAGGAACAGCAGCTTTGGTGACTGCCCGTATCGACACTATTCTGTGTAATTATTACGACAAAACTCAATCTTGTTTGCCTGATGAAGGAGACATCGACGGCGATGGCATATTAAATTCTCAGGATATTTATGTGTTTGATAATTCAAATAATAATCTTGGCATAAGGAATTTTAATTGGAATGACAGCGATGGCGATGGCGTCGTAGATAACAACGACCCTTTTCCTGAAGATTCTAGCAAATCTCTTGATACCGACTTAGATGGTATAGCCGATTCATCCGATGACGATGATGATGGCGATGGCCTGCTGGATGTCAGTGATGACTTCCCATTAGATTCAACTAACGGAGTGTTTTTATATCAGTTGTTATATGGACACTATGAGATAACAGGTTGCGCTGTTGCTTGTGTAAAAGATTTGTCTATCCCATCTCTCATTAATGGACGGAATGTCAGGCGGATAGGAAATGAGGCCTTCAAAGGCCAAGCATTAACTTACGTGACTTTGCCAGATACCCTTTCAGAGATTGGAGCCAGAGCTTTTGATGATAACCTATTAAATAGGATAGATATTCCTAATGGTTTGAAGCGCATTGGAGAGCGAGCTTTTGCTGACAACCAAATAGTTACAGCTAATTTACCTGATGGTCTAGTTGGTATCGGTAATGAGGCATTTGAGAACAACCTTTTGGTATCAATGACTCTGCCAGATAGCATAATTCAGCTGGGTTGGAATGTTTTTGCATCAAATAGGTTAGAGAGCGTGAAGCTGCCTGCCGGTATTTCTAATATCCCTCGCGGTCTTTTTATCGATAATCGATTAATCAGCGTTGTGATCCCAAGCAGTGTTGCAGCTATTGGTAGCGAGGCATTTCTTTCTAATCAATTAACAGAAATTATTATTCCAGCTAGTATTCAGGCTATTGGAAGCCTAGCTTTTGGGTCAAATTATCTTTCGACTACAAAATTCTTAGGTGATCGACCTATTTTTGGGAATGCAGTCTTCGAATCTAGTAACAATAATAGGGTTACTTATTGTTCAGGCACTCTTGGTTGGCCTGGCGAGCCAATCAATAATGTGACTCCAATTAATGATTGCGATGGCGATGGAGTTTTAGACCCTGCTGATGCATTCCCATTAGACCCAACCAATGATTCAGATGATGATGGGGTTGCTAATAATGCCGATGTATATCCAGAGAACAGTCTTTACTCAAAAGATTCTGACAATGATGGCATGCCTGATGCTTGGGAAACCAAGTATGGGCTTGATCCAAATGATGCATCAGATGTTTCAAGTGATCAGGATAATGATGGTGTTGCGGCGTTAGATGAGTTCTTAGCCGGAACTATCCCGTCAGGCTCTTTAGACATTGATGGGAATGATAAATATGACGCTCTAACCGATGGTCTCCTATTGCTTAGAGGCATGTTCGGATTGGATGGAAGTGCTTTGGTAACAGGCACCGTGGCATCAGACGCTACCTATACCGAATCAGTGGACATTGAGTCTCGTATTGCCACTCTTGGTGATCTTGCTGATATCGACGGTAATGGCGACATAGATGCCCTTACAGATGGCCTTCTCACATTACGTTATCTATTCGGTTTACAGGGCGATACGCTGATTAATGGTGTAGTTGCAGATGATGCTACCAGAAAGACTGCAGAAGAGATTGAGGCTCATTTAGAGACCTTGATGCCTGCGCTTTAAGGAATCAGTAGATCGAGGTGGGGTGCATTATAGATTAAGAGTATTAAACACTTAATTACGTCTACATAATCTGCCTAAGTTATTGATCTATATTGGCATAATAAGAGTGCTTATGTAGACGGGTTAGAGTTAAGTTATTGATTTATATACTAACTGCCATTGGCTTTTAACCAATTGGTCTCGCGTTCGAGTCGCGGACGGCCCACCATTTTTTACTGTACTTCAGATATCATAACTACAAAAGTTTAATGCCCCATATTAGCCCCTATTCGCTGTTAAAATCTATTCACCTACATATAAAAAAAAGACTTAGTATTAATTTAATACTTTACTTTCTTTTTGGGTTAATTTTCCTGTTTGCTGCAATGCATGAGATTTTTAGTGAATATAAAAATAGTTTTACTGGTCCTTTCGACATTGACTCTATCTTTCTCCAGTGACGCCACTGCTGGGGTTAATGACGTTTTCGAGGCCACGCCAATACTAATGCCAGACTTGAGGGCTAAATACGATCTGCTTTGCGGCAATCATACCTCTGCACAAACTCTGAATTTGGCTGACTTAAACGGGGATGGAACTAAAGATATTTTAGTGGGGTTGTGGTGTGGGCTAGATCCAGGAACTATTAGTCATGAGCCCGTCAAGGCCGGCCTAGTGGCCTTTATCCAAAATGCAGACCATTCATTTACAGATCAAACATTCGAGCTTTTTGGTGAAGAGTTAGTGACCATTGAAAAAACCTTTGAGAACATTGTCTATGACTTTAATGAAGATGGATATGATGATGTTTTCATGACGCAGAGTCGTGAAGATGGAAGAGCTGATCCTTGGCATGTTCGAGATAATATTAAGAATGCCATTGCCATGTCAAACGGCGATGGAACCTACTCGATACTGAGGACTGGCTGCAATGACCCCTGTGGTACGGGATATAACGCGCACAAAATGGATAATGAGGTTGGAAGTATTGATGTTGTCACTCAACCGATCGGCTATGGGGGCACTAACGAGTTCTGGCGATATGTAAATGAATGGGTAACTGTTGCCACGTTTCCAATTGGCCGAAACGGCCTTACTTTTTTTAGGGGAACGGATTCTAACCCTGCCTCATTAACGTATTCATCCGCTTCACGAGTAAATGGCGTTCCTGGGATTGACCTGCATACTAGATCTAGTTATGGCGACGAATGGGTGAAAAAGGATTCCTTGGTAACAGTTGCCGATGCCATTATCAGCACGACGTGGACATCCTGGAATGGTGATCAGGGCCCGATAGATGTGAAGTTACTAGATGGGGCATATTATATCGGAGGGTCCTTCGAGTATGGTTGCGAAATCTCCGATCAGTCAGACAGTGCTTTAAACTTAATTTATCTGCAGGCTGGTTACAAGTTAGATGCCTATTACGACGGAATGGATATCGTCGAAGGTCGAGACATGAGGTGGGTCTATAAATTATTTGGCTTCTCAGCCAAAGATGGGAGTTTGACCTCGGTACCTATGGAGGTGCAAGGAAATGTAGATTTAACGGATAACTCCTACAGAATTAGTTGTGAGGATATTAATAGTGATGGGCGTGACGATATAGTTGTTGCTACTTGGGGCTATGATACTCATCCCCATGTCTATATTAATACTGGCGAAGACAACTTTTCTCTTTTAAGAGAAAGCGTTTGGCCTCCTATGTCAGAGTCATTAAAAAACTCACAGCCAGTTTACGGTGATGTAAATGGAGATGGGCTACCTGATATTATTTACTTCTCAGGTGCAAGCGTTCGGGAGAGTGCATCTACTGAAATTCGGTATGAAATCTTTCTTGCAAAGCGGCATATTGAGGCGAAAGACTTAGCGGTGAAAGACGGCTCGTTAGATGTTGATGGGAATGGGCAATATGATGCTCTGACAGATGGATTATTGCTCCTAAGAGACATGTTTGGTTTAACTGATACAGCGCTCGTAGGTGGTGCTGTCGCTGCAAATGCTGATTACAGGACTGCGCCGGCCCTCAAGGAGCGTATTAAAGCGTTAGGAATGCTGGCAGATATCGATGGTAATGGCCAAATAGATGCTCTTACCGACGGCTTACTGACGTTGCGCCATCTGTTTGGTTTAGAGGGAGATACGTTAATTAGTGGTGTGGTAGCCCAAGATGCGACTAGGGACACTGCAGAAGAGATCGAGGCGCATTTAGAGACGCTGATGCCTGCTATGTAATTTGAAGTTCCTAACCGATGGGAGAGAGCATTAGTCCCCCTACATTGCGCTGTAAAAAAAGGGATTTTTGCCCAAATCGAATTATTATTAATCCAATATCACATACGCAGTCGTATAACGCTCGGAACCGTATTTAAAGTTACCCCTTCGAGTGTGGATTCCAAATTTATCCTTGGATAAAGGAAAAGCCCCTACCGAAACTGGTGGGGGCTTTTTTATAACCCTCAAATTAAAACTATTGATCTCGGACTTATGCTTTTTATGATTGTAAGGCTGGATTAATAGCATCAGACTATACCCCCCATCTTAACTTCTATAGAATCTAGGCGAGTTCATTAATGTGTTTTTGTGATGTTAGAGTTATTTAAAAAAAGAAATTTCAGCCTATTTTGGTTTGGCGAGATGATCTCTGTGATTGGAGATCAAATAAGCTTAATTGCCTTTCCTTGGCTTGTATTACAAATGACTAATAGCCCTGCATTAACAGGATTAGTATTTGCTGTGCAAGGCATACCTCGGGCCGCCTTAATGCTTGCTGGGGGCGCTTTGGTTGACCGAACTAGTCCGCGGTTCATGATGATCCTGTCCAATGGCTTGCGTATGGTGCTGGTTCTTTCGTTGGCGTATATGATTAGCCAGGATACCGCTGATATAAGTGCAGTTTTCCTTATGGCATTTGCTTTCGGGGTAGCAGATGCGTTTTTCTATCCTGCGAGTATCTCTATTTTGCCTAGCTTAGTCTCACGAGATGAGCTTCAGGCAGGCAACGCTATCGTTCAGACGACTCTGCATTTAGGAATGACTATAGGCCCGTTTGTCGCTGCATTTATAATCGCAGGAGAGATTGGCTCGGCTAGTCATCCCTCTGAGATAACTCTAAATGGAGACGCGCTCGATAGCTATGACTTAGATAGAGACGGTCTCTATCGTGCTTTTCTTGTTGATGGGCTCACGTTTGGTTTGTCACTGCTGTCACTGCTATTTGTAAAAGTACGCCCCCTTAATGCTGAGTCTACTGTCTCGGAAACAGCATCCTTGTATGCTGAGATACGTAAGGCCTCATTATGGGCTTGGTCCATTCCGGCTGTCCGCCTCGGCTTCATAGGTATGGCTGTTATACATTTTTTCTTTATGCCGATGGTCTTTGTGGGAATACCTGTGTGGGCCAAGCTGCATTATGTGGATGGGGCTTACGTCTACGGCATCGTAACAGCGGCCTTCGGCTTAGGAGCTTTTATTGGCGCAATTGGCAGCGCGTATATTCAAGTGCCTGGCGACCAAAAGTTAATTCCCGGCATGTTTTGGGCTTATGTCTTTAGCGGTTCTACGCTAGCGCTGATAATATTTTATGATCCGTACTGGTGGGCCATGTTACTGTTTTTTATTAGCGGCATTTTTGAGAGCTTCTTCTACGTGCACTTTACGACTTGGCTACAACGAATTACGCCTAATGCATTGCTGGGCAGGGTGATGAGTATACTGATGCTTATGTCTATGGGCTTATTGCCGATTGCCGATGCCATAATGGGATTTGCTATCGAGTGGAGCCTCGATGCGACGATGATAGGCAGTGGAGTCTTTTTGATGTTGTTCTGCGGGTTGGTCGCGGTGCATCCCATGTCCAAAATAGTTGTTCCGATCGAAAATAAGTAGTGAAATAATATGGGTGGGCCTTGGTTACCCACTTATTTTATTCAATTACACATAGGTATTGAGTGTAAGTTCTATGTCAATGATGCTTAGTTGCATAATGATTATGCGGGCTATTGCGGAAAGATGGCGCCTAGATTCTTACTGGGCACAACACTTTTTATTACTGAGAGGATATATTATGAATAAATTAATCATGGTTGGATTTGCGCTATTAACCGTAGCCGCGTGCTCTGAAGTTGAGCAAGAAGCGACTGTCGCCTCAGCTCCAGTTGAGCTGCAAACTGCCTCATGGGATACTGTTGGTGAGGTTTTCTATAATGAGTTTATTCCTTGTACTGCAGGCCCTGACTTTAGTGAGGAATCTGTTGACTCAATGGTTGCTGAATGGCGAGAGGGAGGGTTAGCCTCAGACCTACTTGGCGCTTGGGGCTATGCGCCAGCAAGTGATCAGAACCAATTTCCTAATGGTTGGTGGGAAGTTACTTGGCCGTCTAAGGCCGCTGCTGATGCTGTTTGGGCTCAGTGGGCTGAGAATGACGATGCCAAAGCTTGGTCTGCCAAGTACGAGAGTGTAATGGTGTGCGATATTCCTAGTAAGTACGGCTGGGACTTCAGTTTCCCTCGAGCACCCGACAGTTTTGGTCCCTCGCCGGAGTCTGGAAACTTTGCATCTGCATTCTTTGCCTGTAGTTTCAACGAAGGGAAGGGCGCTGATGATCTCGACGCGACTGTTTCTGCTTACGAGACCTGGCTGGATGGTTTGGATGCTGAGGCGATTAGTTTTTATGCCTATGGTATCTATTCTGCGCGTGCAGAAACCGAGACCAATGGAGTCGACTTTTTTTGGGGGCACTTCCATGAAAGTATGGAAGCTATGCGGTTAGGCAATGAAGGCTGGGAGGCAAATGGAGGTGCGGCTAAAGCTTCTTTAGAGGCCACAGCAACCTGCGTTAATCCCGATATTTATAACTCCAAAACTTTTTATGACCCAACAAACCCAGACTTTTCGTAAAATTTAGCTTAGAAACTGAAAAAAGGGCTGCTTTGGTAGCCCTTTTTTGTGTCCATTGGGAAATAGTAAAATAACAGGTTTTGGTATTTTTACTTTACCGATAGAACTAATGAATGAAAGGCTTGAGTTTTTATCTTTCAGGCGTGATCATTTGGTATAGCCACAATTAATTAACATAGAGCTCTTCATGCAAATTCATCAGTTATACACCAAAAGTCTTTTACGTAACTTTACCTACCTTATTCAGCTTGCCGATGGCAGCGCTATCGTTATTGATCCTTGGGAAGACGAGAGTGTTAATCAGCATTTAAAAGAGAAAGGTCTGACATTGATGGCAATTATCAATACCCATGAGCATTGGGACCATACCCAGGGTAATGAAGCTCTCATCGCAAAGCACGGCTGCCAAGTGTGGGCGCACGCAAATGGTGAAGGCAAGATACCCGGCCTAACTCGAATGTTAGGTGTAAATGAAATTATAGATCTGGAGGATGACGTTCAGATTAAAGTATTGGACACCCCAGGGCACACCTTTGCCCACCTTTGCTTTTTGCTCAGCGAGGGCGGCATTGCTAAGGCCGTTTTTACCGGTGATACTCTGTTTAATGCAGGGGTTGGCAACTGCGGTAATGGCGGTGATGCAGCGGTGCTTTATCGTACTATTTCAGAGCAATTCTATACCCTTGATAACAGCGTTGTTGTGTACCCTGGCCATGAATATTTAGAAAACAATCTACGCTTTACCTTAAGTCTTGAGCCTAAAAACATCGACGCACAAGATTGGCTAGCCAAAGCAATTCAAGCTGACCCAGTGACGGCACCATTGAACACAACGGTAGGTGATGAACGAAAATTTAATACTTTCTTTAGGTTGGGTAATAAAACCATACGCAAAGCCATTGACTGTCATGATTCTAGTGATAAAGATGTTTTCGTTGCGCTGCGTTCTCGTCGCGACAATTGGTAGTTTGTGATTTAAAATGCTTCACTAACAAAGTCCGTTAAGACTTAAACTAATTAAATTGATGATTTGGAATTTTAAATGACTGTTCGCACTCGAATAGCACCGTCTCCTACGGGTGACCCTCACGTTGGTACCGCTTATGTGGCGCTGTTTAATATGGCTTTTGCCCATAGTCAGGGCGGTGAGTTTTTACTGCGTATCGAAGATACCGATCAGGCTCGGTCTACACCTGAGTCAGAAAAAGCTATTCTGGATGCTCTGCATTGGCTCGGTCTAGAGTGGGACGAGGGCCCAGACAGCGGCGGCTCTAAAGGGCCGTACAGACAAAGCGAGCGCTCTGACATTTATCGCGCGTATGCAGACCAACTTCTCGATAGTGGCCATGCGTTTAGGTGCTTCTGTTCGTCTGACCGGTTGGATGCATTACGGGGCCAGCAAATTGAAGACAAAGAGCAGATTGGCTATGACGGCCACTGCTTGTCACTTAGCCAAGACGAAGTTGCAACGCGCGTTGCTAAAAAAGAGTCGCATGTAGTGCGTATGCAAGTTCCTAGAGAAGGGCAGTGCACCTTTAATGACATGCTGCGCGGTGAGATTACCATAGACTGGGGACAGATTGACCTACAGATATTACTGAAAGCCGACGGTATGCCCACCTATCACCTTGCCAACGTTGTCGACGATCACCTCATGGAGATCAGTCATGTGATTCGTGGCGAAGAGTGGATTAATTCGGCGCCTAAACACATTCTCTTGTATCAATATTTTGGCTGGGACCTGCCAGTTTTTTGTCATCTACCATTGTTACGTAACGTGGACAAAAGCAAACTATCAAAACGTAAAAACCCTACCAGCATATTGTTCTATCAGCGTATGGGTTATTTGCCCGAGGCTTTGCTTAACTACCTAGGTCGCATGGGGTGGTCAATGCCCGATGAGCGGGAAAAGTTCACCCTGCCAGAGATGCTTGAAGTGTTTGATATTCAGCGTGTGTCACTGGGCGGCCCAGTATTTGATGTTGAAAAGCTGAGTTGGCTCAATGGTATGTGGATTCGTGAAGAATTAACTGACGAACAACTGGCTGACCGTCTCCAGGAGTGGGCGCTGAATCGCGATACCCTGATGGCCTTTTTGCCGTTTGCTAAGCAGCGCATGGAAACCTTATCTGATATTGCCCCCTTGGGTAGTTATCTAGTCTCAGGTATGTTGCCTATTACCCCAGAAGACCTAAAGTCTGCTGGCATGGAAGAGGATCAACTGCTGGAGGTTCTGCAGTACGCCCTGTGGCGTTTAGAGTCAGTACAGCAATGGAGCCGAGATAATATCTTTAGTGGCCTTAAAAGCGTCGCCGCCGCTATGGATATCAAGCTGAAACCTTTCTTAGCGCCTCTGTTTATTGCGATTGCCGGCAGCAGTTCGTCTATCTCTGTCATGGACTCCATGAATTTACTGGGTGCAGATATGTCCCGCGCTAGATTACGCTACGCCATAGATTTGCTGGGCGGCGTTGGCAAAAAGAAGCTAAATAAGATGGAAAAAGCCTATCAGAATTTGAGCTGAAAGCAATGCATGTTGGGGGATTTATCCTTGACTTGACGTAGGCTCGTCCCTATTATGCGCATTCCTTTTTGGGGCCTTAGCTCAGCTGGGAGAGCGCAACACTGGCAGTGTTGAGGTCAGCGGTTCGATCCCGCTAGGCTCCACCAAAAAGTAATCCCTCGTACGTAAGTGCGGGGGGCTGGACAATGTTTGGCATAGTTATTATTCTGCTTTATATTAAGGTTCATAAATTAAATAGGAAGAAGACTGATCTGAGCCACTGAATTTAATTATCAGTTGTCACCGATCCCGTTAATTCTTACTATTACTCAATCTAGTCTGACCCTCTTGGGAGCCTCAATAAATAAGCTTTGCTATAAGCAAGGCTATCACCGTTATCGAGCAGGGTACCGTTTGCTAACTCCTTAGTCCGTGCACTGATTTCCAACATGGCCTGGCCCAACTCTTTTGAGCTGGTGACCAATTTCCCGGGACGCAGTAAAGCTTCAGTAATATGATGACCAACATTCGTCGTTTCACTGATCGGGCGTATATAGGCCGAGCGATAACTAAATGAGCGCAGACCAGTGCCTTCAGCCATCGCCGCTACATCTCGTTCGGTTTTGCGTTTATCGTGTGCCCAGGGCGCGTCGCTGGAGTCGGTGCCCATACCGGCAATAAAATGATAGGCCATGGGGGAATCAATGTTACCGGCAGCTTGTCGCGCGGATAACCAGGTCTTTACAAAGGCTGCAGGGAAATCCACATGAATCAGCGTGTAAGTGGCTTCGTCGACATTCAGAGAGGAGGTACCCAGCGCCCATAGTACCGTGCTAACGTCGCCGAGCTCATTCTCGAGCCCGGTATAATCAGTAAAGTCCTTATGCATAATCACCGAGACTTTATCGCTGTCTTCAGCGGCAGCGGCGATATAATCAGTGCTGCGCCGGGTAACGACATAGACTTTTTCTACTTCATTATCCTCAACAGCCGCTTTTAATAAGCCGCCACCAGCGGAACCTGATGCGCCAAAAACCATAACAACCCTATTGGCACTGGTATCACGCTCGGCGTTGAGTGCAGGCTCTAAAGATCCCTGCGTTGCAACACCCCAAACATTAAAGCCAACCACCAAAGCAAGAAGCACTGTGAGAATAATAGCCGCCAATTTTATTATCATCGGAAATCCGTAGAGTTTAGTTGTATAAGGAAATTATAAGGGAGATCTTAATCTACCGCGGCGAAAAAAGTAAACTAGTTTAACAAGATAAAGGGAATATAAAGGTGCCGGAGGGGTTGAATTTTGACCAGGTTGATCATGTTTAAATCCCTCTAATAGTTTTATTTCAGTTGTTGTTGAAATCAATGACTTAGTTCGTGTCCGCAAAACACTGGCAGTGTTGAGGTCAGCGGGTCGATGTCGCTAGGCTCCACCAAAATACTAATCCTTCGGATATATTTGCGGAGGATTTTTTTTGGTCGAATAATAAGTTAAAATCTGTGAACCTATATTTAGTAAGATGAAAGTTCTATTTCACATTTTTGGAAAATAATGAAATTTGCAAATCAATTGAGTCAGCTAGGTACGGAAACAGCTTTTGCTGTATCTGGAGCTGCAGCGCGTTGGACAGCTAAAGGCAACAAGGTTTATCCCTTTCATCTGGGGGATATTAATATACTAACACCAGAAAGTATTATCGAAGCCACGGCTAAAGCCATTCATGATGGTTACACGGGCTATTGCCCCGGAGCTGGGATTGCTGAGTTACGGGACGCTATCGCGCATGATGTGGGCCGTAAACGTGGTATTAGTTATGATGTCGATAATGTTTCTATTCAGCCTGGTGGCAAGCCTGTTATTGGTAAATTTATTATGACGGTGATGGACCCCGGTGACGAGGTCTTATATCCCAATCCGGGGTATCCCATCTATGAATCTCAAATCGAATATCACGGTGGTATAGCGGTACCTTATGGGTATGTTGAAACGGTTAACGGCTTTGCATTGGACCTTGATGCACTAAGAGACTCAATTACCTCTAAAACAACCGCATTAATTTATAACAATTATCAGAATCCCAATGGAGCGCAATCTACTCGCGAAGAAATGGAAGCGGTGGCTGCTTTAGTGCTAGAACACGATCTATGGGTGCTCGCGGACGATGCCTATTATGAAGTTCAATATAGCGGTCAACCAATGACTATTGCTGATATTCCAGGGATGCAAGAGCGTACAGTTATTCTCTACACCTGCTCTAAACGGTTTGCTATGACTGGCTGGCGACTCGGAGCAGCGATTGGCCCGTCATCGGTGATCGATGTCATTAATAAGCTCAATACTAATGCAGAGTCATGCACGCCTCATTTCATTCAAAAAGGTATGGTCGCTGCCATTGAAGGTGAGATAATTGGGCCAGAAGATATTCTTAATACGTTAAAGGAGCGTCGTGATGCCTGCGTGAATGGGTTGAACGCGATTGATGGTATTGATGTATCTACCCCTAACAGTACTTTTTACGTTTTTCCTAATGTTAATAAGATTATGGAACGTAAAGGGCTTGATGATGTTAACGCGCTTATGGAGGGAGCATTAAAGATGTCTAATGTCTCTTTTTGCACACGAAAGCATTTTGGACGGCCAGTGCAGGGGGAGTCAAATGACTATATTCGTTTTGCTTACTCGGGTATTGATCTTGCAGATATCACTACCGGCTTGGGGCGCTTAAAGAGCTACTTTGAGTCGATTGATTAAAATATAGATAATTGAGCGCACGAAAAGGCCTCTTGATAAGAAGTTTCCGCAAGTCATTGATTTATAGAGAAACCAATAATGTAACACTGGTAGTATTGAGACCAGCGGTTCGATCCGGCTAGACTCCATAAATTCAAGGCGTTAGAGCCATAGTACTTACTAAATGCACAAAATTTAGATTCGTATAGTGACGCTTTCAAGGGTTAGATCATCTGGGTTCATGCGATCTAGTGTTCTAGTGATTGATTCGTGTGCCATAATATCTTGAATCTGCTCTTTTGAGTTACCTGCATTTTTTTACAATGTCGGGGTGGTTGGTTACCCGACAGGAGATCCTATATGCACTACCAAATCGCTCGCGGCATCATCGGGCTTACCCTTACTCTGAGCATATGTCTCGTCCTGTCTCAAGCGCACGCCCATGGTAAAGCCGAACCGCTGGTGCCAAAGCCCGCAAGTCTGCAGCGAGGTATGGTGTTTCCCAGCACCGCGGACTATCGGGTACTCACGGCCGACCTGCACACACACACCGTGTTTTCCGACGGACACGTGTGGCCCAATGTGCGCGTTGCGGAAGGCCTGCGCGACGGGCTGGATATTCTCGCGATAACGGAGCACCTCGAATGGCAACCGCATCGCGCCGATCTGCCGAACCCGGACCGGAACAGAGCCTATGCTATCGCTCAAGAGGCGGCGACCGATGAGCCTATCCTGGTCGTTCCAGGTGTTGAAATAACTCGCGAGTTGCCGACAGGACATATCAACGCGATTTTCGTCGAGGACGCAAACTCCTTGGTTCAGCTGGATGCGGGCGCCGACGATGCTGCGGAGATGGCGGCGCGTCTGGATGCATTGCCTGATTGGGGGTCAGAGCGCGACGTTATTGAATACTACGTCAGGACGGGTCTATGGGCAGCTGATGCCGCCGTTAGCGCGGCTAACGCGCAGGGTGCGTTTTTGTTCTGGAATCACCCATCCTGGTCGGACCAGGCCCCGGATGGCAAACCGCCGGTATCACCGCAGCACCAGCGCTGGTTTTCGGAGAAGCTGCTACACGGCATCGAGGTGGTCAACGGCGTCTCGTACTCGCCCGAATCCTTTCAGCTTGCGCTTGACAATGATCTCGCGTTGATTGGTACCTCGGATGTGCATGATCTCATTGACTGGGATTACCTGCCGGAGCTAGGCGGTCATCGTCCAGTAACGCTTGTCTTCGCTACATCTGCACAGATGGCTGCCGTGCGTGCTGCGCTGTTTGCAAAGCGAACTGCGGTCTGGTTCCAGGACACCCTGCTGGGACGGCAGCGGGAGCTCGCCCCGCTGGTAAAGGCGAGCATTGTTGTAACGTCGGCACGCTATCTTCCAGAAACCACACTTGTTCAGGTGCGTCTTGAGAATCGCTCCAGCGTGCCGTTCGAGTTGCAGAATCTTTCGAATTTTGGCGACCAGAATAACCTCGGCGCCGTGACTTTACCGGCGCTTGGCGCGCTCACCCTTGAACTCGCGACAGGCGTGCGCCTTGCGGAAATCAGCTGGCCAGTCAGGGTTGTTAACGCGTATACCACGCCCAATAAGCAGCTGGTCATCACGCTCAGCACTCCGATCGCAGAGGCAGAGTGAGAATCGGTGATTCGGTGTCAGTCATTTCAGATCGATTTCAGTACCTCCAGGCTCCACCAAAAGCTTAAATTCCTCATATGTACGTGCTGGGCATTTTTTCATTTTTAATCTTAGTTGTTGGTGTTTAGTTCACGAATACCTCGCTACGTTTATTTGAGGCCTAAGTCGTCAAGATAGAACTTCATTTTTTGTTCTGGACAATGCACGGCGGAGTTATTATTCTATTTTTCCAATTACATACATAAAATTAAAAGAAGGCTAATTTGATTAATCAATTTTCTAAGGATAGCTGTCTCCTCCTCATCGATGTGCAAAAGGGTGTCGATGTTCTGTCTCATTGGGGTGGTAAAACTGGCCGCAGAAACAACCCTGAGGCTGAAGAAAATATGCTCGCGCTGTTATCTGAGTGGCGACAACATGGGTTGCCAGTTGCCTGGACTTTGCATGATTCTCGCGAAGCAGCCTCCCCATTAAAGCTTTCCGAGCCCGGAGGTGAGTTGAAACCAGGCTTTGAACTTGCCGCCAGCGATATAGTCGTTGAGAAAGATGTAAATAGCGGTTTTGTTGGGACATCGTTAGAGATTCTCCTGCGCAGAGCGGGCGTTCAAAGACTGGTGGTGGTTGGGTTTTTTACCAATTGTTGTGTTGAAACTACCATTAGAATGTCCGGAAATATGGGTTTTGACACCTACCTTGTGCCAGATTGTTGTGCAACAACAAATCGTATAGGGCCTGATGGTGCAGACTATGATCCGGAGCTGGTCCATTCAATGGCGGTGGCCAACCTACATCGCGAATTTTGTACTGCTCTTGAAATGAATCAAGCACTGAGTCTTGTTGCAGGGGATTTAGTAGACGCCGATCGTCGCCAGGGTAACGAATGAAAATCGAGTTGATAAACCGCAAAATCAGCAATTCATTCAATGTTTAAATCACAACCATGTCAGTAAAGATTTACGGCGTATCTTCAATGGTAGCACCCTTACATAGGGTTGCTTTACATGCCCCAGGAAATACGCTGCGAAACGCAGATACCCATCAATGGCATTATGGCGATAGCTTTGACCCAAAAGAGTTAGGCAAAGATTACCAAACATTTGTCTCGTATATTGAACGTGCCGGTATCGAAGTTTTGTGGATGCCAGAAAATACTGGGTCCGCCGATGCGATTTTTACCTATGATGCGTCTTTAATGACGCCTCAAGGTGCCATTTTGATGAACCCCGGGAAGACGCTTAGGAAAGGTGAGTCAGAATCACATCGACTTTTCTACCAGTCCATTAATATTCCAGTTATTGGGCAAGTGATGGGTGAAGCTACCTGCGAGGCCGGTGATACGCTTTGGTTAGATGATCAGACATTGCTTATCGGACGAGGCTACAGAACCAATGAGACCGGCATTATTCAGATGCAAAACATGCTCGGCAATCAAGGGGTAACCGTTTTAGCCTTTGATTTGCCCTGTTATAAGGGCGAACACGCATGCTTGCATCTAATGTCATTGATCAGCCTGTTGGCAGAGGACTTAGCGTTGGTGCACAAGGCGCTATTGCCTGTTGCATTAGCCCAGCTCTTAAGATCAAGAGGCTTTGAATTGCTTGAGGCGCCAGTAGATGAGTTCGAGGCCTCTGGTGGATTAAACCTTAATGTACTTACTCTTGCTCCGCGTCATGTTGTGGCAATTGATGGATGCGATAAAACGTTGTCACTGATGCACAATGCTGGCTGTAAAATCGATACCTTTAGTGGGGAATCACTTTGTATACCCTGTGAAGGTGGGCCAACATGTATGACGAGACCTATTCTGCGGGCATCTAATAAGTAAAAGTGCCTGTATTAGATTGTTTTTTATCGACTAAACCATGAAAGAACCAAGGGGTTTCTAGGAGCACCGATGAGTGCAATAACTAAAAAGATGGGGTTCTGGCAATGTTGGGGAATGTCAGTAGGCGTAATGATCGGCTCGGGTATCTTTTTACTACCTGCGGTGCTGGCACCCTACGGCTGGATCAGTTTGCTAGGTTGGTTATTGACCTCAGCAGGAACCATTGTATTGGCCCTCGTGTTGGCGAGATTGGCAGGTACTACCGATAATGCAGGCGGTCCTTATGCCTATGTGAAGGAATCTTTCGGCGATCTAGCCGGATTCTTAATAGGCTGGGGTTACTGGGTTGGCGTCGTGTTTGGAGTCACCGCTATAGCAATAGGTTTTGCAGGTTACATGGGGTCAGTATTCCCTATATTTGCGGCCAACAGCCTCACTCAGGCATTGGTGGCAGCCGGTGGCATTGGAGTACTAACTTGGGTAAATGTTAAAGGAGTATCTGAAGCCGCTTCTGTTCAGTTGGTGTTGACCATCCTTAAAATTATTCCGTTGGTTGTGATTATAGGTTTGGGGATTACCTACGGTGACATTGATAATTTCCCTTCGTTTAATCCGCAGGGGTTACCTATCGCTCAGGCATTGGCGACCACTGCGTTATTAACTATGTGGGCATTTATAGGTATAGAGGCCGCGGTCATTCCAACCACCGATGTAGAGAACCCCAAGAAAACGATCCCTATTGCGGTAGTGTCTGCAGCGCTTAGTGTGTCATTACTCTACGTGGGCGCGTCAATTGCTATTATGTTCTTGGTACCTTCCGACATATTGGCGGTATCAGAATCGCCCTTTGTTGATGCGGCCGCGCACATGGGCAGGGGAGGTGCACTATTGATAGGTGTAGGGGCCTTAATCTCCACAGCAGGTGCTTTGAATGGCAATATCTTTGTGATGGGGCAGATGCCCATGGCAATAGCTGCAGATGGTTTAGCCCCTGCGATAATTGCAAAGAAAAACAGGGGTGGAGCTCCAGCCGGAGTGCTTATGGTATCCAGTGTGTTTTCAACGGCTTTACTGGTGCTTAACTTCACCGATGGGCTAGTCGGCGCATTCTCTTTTCTAATTTCTATGTCGACTCTTTCAATTCTGGCGCCCTATGGGTTATCTGCTATGGCAGAATTCAAGCGTTCTTGGCTTAGCGCAAAAGGCTGGGCCGGGGTGGCTTTGTTGTCAGTCACCTATACTCTGATAGCCGCCGCAGGTTCTGGTTTGTATGTTCTGCTTTTAGGCCTAGGGTTGTTTTTGCTGGGTATTCCGCTATATAAATTTTTTCATGCAACCCTTCATACTTAAAAGGTTACATTCCACAAGCATACTTACTCACTAATCTCTTAGTATATTTCCTGCAAAAATTACGGGTCTTGGCAGTATGGAGGAAAGCGATTAGACGCCGCTGGACTGCACCAAAAATCAATCCCTCTCACGGGAGTGGGGGATTGGTTTTAGATACGATAATCTGGCGTCTTATTTCATGGCTTTATTTATGGAGCCTGAGTGGTTAGTCTGGCCGAACTCTTGGTGCGCTCTTATTAGCAAATGCCTCTAATCTTTCATTAGAAGCCGGCTGGGTGTTAACAATTCCCGCCATAACAGATTCTGCGTAGGCTGCATCCAACGCCGACATATTTTGCATGTGACTAATCGCAGAGCAAATAGCAAAATTAGATAAGGCTGGATTTTCTGCCGCTGTGCGGGCAATCGCCATGGCTTTCTCATCACTTGAGCCGTCGATAAGATACTGACACAAGCCCACTTGGAAGGCTTCTTCTTGCTTATAAACTCTGCCGGTCAACATCATATCGATCATGCGAGCTTTACCAACAAGGTCGGCAACACGAATAGTTGCGCCACCACCGGTAAATAGACCGCGTTGCCCTTCAGGCAAGGCAAAATAGGTGCTCTGATCAGCCACGCGAACGTGAGCGGCAGAGGCAAGCTCCAGGCCACCGCCAACTACTGCGCCTTTGAGTGCGGCTATGATTGGTACGCCGCCATATTCCATTTTATTAAAGGCTTCATGCCAACGCAGGCAAATATGCATAAATTCTTCAGGGCGACGCTGCTCATTGTGGTGTTCGACGAGGTCTAAACCAGCACAGAAATGGTCTCCTTCAGCTCGAAGCACTACGGCTCTGGCACCCATCCTAGGGAGCTTAGAGAAAACCTCGATCAACTCCTCAATAGTTTGAGCGTTCAGGGCATTACGCTTTGCTGGCCGCGACAGGACAACCTGCACAATACCGTCTTCGTCACCGATGAGAGTGAGATTTTCGAGATCAAAGTTATCGAGTTTTTCCAAAATAGTTTCTCCTAAATTACCTTAAGCGTCATAGTGTTAGATTGCATTCTTAGTAAGTTCTAAGAATGCGAGAGTTTAGTTAATTGACCAGCCCAGTCTAGCGCCATTATGTGGTTGAGTTTAATCGGCCGCTACGCGCCAGAGCCCGCAGCTCATATTTTTGAATTTTACCCGTCGCTGTTTTAGGTAATTCGCCAAAGATAACTTTTTTCGGACGTTTGAAGCCAGCGAGGTGAGCTCTGCAAAACACTTCAAGTTCCTTCTCTGTAACCTGGGCTCCTTCAAGGAGTTCTATAAAAGCAAGGGGCACTTCACCCCACTTGTCATCTGGCAGCGCGACCACCGCGGCGAGTGCTACGGCCTCATGCCTATGCAATACACTCTCAATTTCCACGGAAGAAATATTTTCACCACCGGAAATAATAATATCTTTTAAACGGTCTTTTATTTCGGCATAACCCTGGGGATGCATAACCGCTAAATCGCCAGTATGGAACCAACCATTTTTAAAGGATGCTGCGGTGTTATCGGCATCTTTCAAGTAGCCTTTCATCACCGTATTACCACGGATCAGTATTTCACCGATCGTTTGCGCGTCGGCGGGAACATCTTTCCGAGATTCCATGTCCACAATACGCATGCCTGCCGTCTGAACCATCGCGGCACCTTGCCTAGCCTTTAGTTTGGCTCTTGCTTCCTCATCGAGGTTATCCCAATCGGAATTCCAGGTAGACATGACAGTATGGCCATAGGTTTCAGTTAACCCATAGACCTGTGTGACATTGAAGCCTAATTTTTCTATGCCTTGCAATACCGATGCTGGTGGTGGGGCGCCTGCGGTCATCAATTCAACTCTATGCGGGCAAGAGAAATCTTTAGCTGCAGAAGAATTAAGCAGCATACTTAATACAATCGGCGCGCCGCCAAAGTGAGAAATATTATGCTCTAGAATAGTCGAAAAGATTTCCTCGGGGACAATCGCCCGGGTGCAAAACATGGTTCCTGCCAACGCGGTCATTGTCCACGCATGGCCCCATCCGTTGCAATGAAACATGGGTACAGTGTACAAATAATTAGGGTGACGCGGTAAATCCCAGTCGGTGATAGTTCCCATCGACATTAGATATGAGCCACGGTGATGGTATACCACACCCTTTGGCCGACCTGATGTGCCCGAGGTGTAGCTAAGGCCAATGGTATCCCATTCATTGGTTGGCATATCCCACTGAAACTTATCTGTGCCGGTCATTAAAAATGCTTCATAGTCAGTAGCGCCTATTACCGCTGGGTTAGCAGTGTTTTGCAGGTCTAAGATATCAATGACTAGTAAATCAGTGTCTCCAAGGATTTTAAGTGCATTTCTTACTTGGGGAGCAAGCTCGTAATCAACGATAAATACTTTCGCTTCTCCATGATCTAAAATATAAGCAATGGTCTCATCATCCAAGCGAGTATTAACCGTGTTCAATACGGCACCAGACATCGGGATGCCAAAGTGAGCTTCTACCATTTCGGGGGTATTTGCAGCCAAAACAGCGACCGTATCGCCTCTTCCAATACCAATCTTGTTCAGTGCTGAAGCAAGTTTTGTGCAGCGCTTATAGAACTCTTCCCAAGAATAGCTGCGCTCCCCATAAACAACTGCACGACGATTTGGAAACATCAGTGCAGTTCTTGGTAAAAATGAAAGCGGGGTTAAGGCTTCATAATTCGCTGCGGTTATAGCGAAGGCATCAAACTTGTTGTTGGTCATTTGTTTATCCCTATTACCGGGGGCTGGCCCTCATAAGTAGACTGCCAAACGGGTTCGTTTTAGCCAGTGGAGGCGCAATATGTCGAGCGATGCGTTCTGCGGGTACCCACGGAAACGCACTAACAGTAGCAGTTAAATCACCTAGATAACATTTTATAGCTAACTCTGTATCTAGCGCGGAGAGTTCAGTTGGAACGTTGGCAAAGCCAATATTTTTCCCAAGACGCGGCGAGAATATACAACGTGAAACATGGCCAACATTCTCATCACCGCTGAAAACAGGCCATGGCTGCTCAGGAGCAGAAGTGATGGGATCACCAGCAATCTCTATGCCCACTAGTTTTCTTGCAGGACCGATTTCTTTGATCTTCTTTAATGCCTCCTTGCCAATAAAATCAATGTCTTGATCAACATCAACCAGGCGGTCTAAGCCGATGGTATATGGGCAGTCATTTCTAGTGATGTCTGAGACATAGGAGAGCAAGCCTCCCTCAATACTGCGTATAGTATTTGGAGCTGCCGGTGCTATGTTGAACTCTTGACCGGCGTCTTTGACGATTGCCCATAATGCATCGCCACGTTTTCCATCACGGAGATAGAGCTCGTAGCTTATTTCGCCGCTCCATCCTGTTCGAGCAATCACCATTGGAATGCCGGCGAGTGAGGTTTCACGTGCGCGATAAAAGCGTAAATCATCGTGCTCGCCATTAAACAGTTTGTTAATGAGGGCGGGTGCTTTAGGTCCACATATCCCCAGAGGCGACACGTCAGGTTCAAAAACATTGACATCCAAGCCTGAATTAATAGCCACGCCTTGGATCCAAAGTAATACGTCGCCATCACCTGGAGACAACCAGAATTGATCGGGTTTTAATCTAAGAAGCACTGCATCATTAATCGCGCCACCATTGTGGCCTGTTAGGATCACATAGAGACAACGGCCAATTTCACATTTCTCCAGATTCCTTGGCGTTAGCAGACGAATAAACTCATAGGCATCGGGGCCGTTGATTTCAATCTGTCGTTCAACCGCCACATCCCACATAGTCACATCATTAATAAGACTATCATATTCACTCTCTTGTCCGGCATATGCCGTTGGAAAGTACATGTGGTTGTACACTGAAAACGCCTTGGCGCCATCTTTTCTAGTAGAGTTAAAGAAGGGTGATTTTCTTACTCTGGCTCCAAATGGAATGGCTGCAGTTTTATTCTCTTGCGACATGTTATTTCCCCTTTCAAGTCCCAATTTTTTGCGTCTTAATTCTAAAATTTCTAATAAGTGAGCTCTATGTCAGTTGAGCTTTATGATTTATCTTTTGGTCCTATCTCGGCATGATTACTCATTCCGAAGAATGACTCATCGTTGCTGCCTGTTTAAAAACTTCTTATGGACTCTATTAAGATACACGATATTAAGAACGAAGGACATCGAGCACCAGCAACAAATACAGCCCCTAAGGCATTGTTTTTTTTATTACTGGGGAGGAAATAAGTGGCCCACAGACCCCGCCATTATTTCTTTTATGGCCGGGCATAGCCGTATAGATAAACCGTGCTTTTTTAACTATGCTTAGGAAACCCAAACTGAGTTCTAGTCATGAATTGCTTTAGACTACCTAGCGACTACCATGTAGCCAAAATATCTTGGCCCATTATTCTATTTTCCTTTTCGATGACAAGTTTTTCACAGGAAGAATCTAATCCATCGACATTAACCTTAGATATTGATGGCAATGGTCAATATGACGCGTTAACTGATGGATTACTGCTGCTTAGAGGCATGTTTGGTCTAGATGGAGAGCCTCTCATTACGGGAGCGATTGCATCCAATGCCGACTATAAGTCAGCGGTAGATATTGAATCTAGAATTGAGAAGCTAGGTGACCTTGCTGATATTGATGGTGACGGACAGATTGATGCATTAACTGATGGTTTGCTTACCTTGCGATACCTGTTTGGCTTGGAAGGCGATCCGCTGGTTAACGGTGTTATGACAGGGGATGCAATACGTGATACGGCAGCCGAGATTGAAGCTCATTTAAAGACGCTGATGCCCGCTTTTCCCGACGACCAAATAATCTATGGCACGGACAATTCAGACACCTTATATGCTGGCCCAGGGAATGATATTTTATACGGCCTTGGTGGAAGAGATCTTCTATATGGAGAAGCGGGAAATGACATTATCGACGGCGGAAGTGGCCAAGATAAGCTTTATGGTGGCGATGACAACGATACTTTATATGGTTCTGACAGTTTCGACGAGTTATATGGCGGGAATGGCGACGATATTCTTGATGGTGGCGACGGTAAAGATCAGCTTTACGGCGGCAGTGGCCACGATATTTTTATCGCTCGTCCAGGCGATGGTTCAGATGGCTTTATAACTACAAGCGCTATTCATGATTTTGAAGATGGAGTTGATAAGATTCGCTTAGACGGTGGTTTGAATTTCTCTAATCTTTCTATAGCACAGGGCACTAAAGGCTCATTTTATGCTGGCGGATACATTCATTATTACGATTACACAGGCCACACTTTACTAAGAGCGGGTAATGAATATTTATTTATGATGCTCGACACTCACCATAGCGATATTTCAGCAGAAGATTTTAACTAAAGATAATCTTTAGGGCTCCAATAACGCCGCCCAGCCTTAAGGCGGATTCACAACGCCGGCGGATTATAAAAATATGGTCTGTTATGGTTTTACAGAAAGAGATCGTTACCGGAATAATTGTTTTATAACAATTTATAGATAAATCGACATATTTTATCTACTCTTAGCTAAAGTACTCGGAATTGTTGTTATGGATTATTCTAGGTTACCGAATTACCTTGCGAAGAGACTCTGTGTTGCTGCTCTGCTTATGATGACGAGTGCATGGGCATACGAAGAAGCAGATTTTTTGAGGGTTGAAAAACTTAAGCGATGTCAGAATTGCTCTTTAAGTTATGTTGACTTTGAGGGAGCTGATCTTACTGGAGTTGAGCTTTCTGGAGCTAAGCTTACTGGTGCTTATTTTGCTGGCGCCAACCTTTCTTTTGCTAATCTTGCGGGAGCTGACCTTACCACTGCTAGTCTTTTTGAGGCTAACCTTAGCGGAGCTAACCTTTCTCTTGCTAACCTTACTGCAGCGGACCTTAATGGCGCTAATCTTTCTGATGCTGATCTCACTGGTGCTATCCTTTCTGGTGCTGATCTTTACGGCGCGACGTTCTGCCGAACCCAAATGCCTTCGGGAGAGCTTAACGATAAAGGCTGCGAATAGATCGAGGTGGTTTTAAGAAGCATTTCGGCCCTTTCTTCTACAGATTATTGACGACTCTAGGGCGGTGGTGTTCCGGCAACGGCTACTGAAATGGCTTGGGGCTCACCCATTTGGCATACAGCTAGCCAACAATAAGCTAAACTCTTTAAAGCGGCTCACTGACCGTATAATAAGAGAATATAAAAATGCTAAATAGGCACTTTAGATACCGACACTGTTTTTGGATGCTGATGTTGGGACTGGTACTAACATCCTGTTCAGACCAAACAATGGAGGCGTCCAGTGAGGATTTCAGTTCTGCCGCCGACATTCTTTCCGATGAGCGTGCCCTGGCGCAAACTGCTGAAATCGATCGACTCCTTAAGGATGACCCCAGGACAACAATCTTTCCGCTAAAGAACGTCTTTGAAACAGAAACTGAATTATTAGTGCGTGAAGAGGCTTCTGTTACCGATTATACGATCGAAGATGAAAGCCAAATCGAGCGGAGTGCCTATTTTGGTGACTTGCATGTGCACACCGCATACTCTTTTGATGGTTATGCTTTTGGCACGTTAGCAACCCCTTATGATGCCTATCGTTTTGCCAAAGGCGAGGCGATCAAAAATCCCGGCGGCTACAATATGCAACTATCACGGCCGATGGATTTTTATGCTGTTACCGACCACGCGATGTTTTTAGGTCTGGTTAAAGCGGCTGCAGACACCAGTACAGCCTTCTCAAAAAATGAATTCTCAGAACCTTATAACGACCTAAATGCGCCTGACAACTTCGGCACTGGTTTCATTAGTTCCTTGAAGCGTTTACTGGCATTCTCAGGTTTCTTGCCTGATGCAGTTGCAGCCGTATTAGAAGGAGATTTAGATCGTAAAGAAGTGCTCGATGTCGTAAGGAGTGCATGGGACGATACTATTGACGCTGCAGACCAATTTAATGATCCTGGTAAGTTCACCACGTTCGCCGCCTATGAATACACCACCAGCACTAGCGACATGGGCAACTTGCATAGAAATGTTATATTTTCTGGAAGTGATCGATTACCTCGTGAGCCGTTTTCTCGCTTTCATTCCGATAACCCAGAAGATCTTTGGGATTGGATGGATGAGCTCAGGGAAAAAGGTGTTGAGAGCCTTGCTATACCGCATAATTCTAATGCCTCCAATGGCCAGATGTTTAAACGGGTAGACTGGGCTAGTAGGCCTTTTGATGATGCTTATGTAGAAAAGCGCAGCAGAAATGAACCGCTGGTTGAAATAACGCAGATAAAAGGTACTTCAGAAACCCACCCTAGTTTATCAACTCGAGATGAATGGGCTGGTTTCGAGATCATGCCTTATCGGGTTGCAACAGGGGCAATAAGTAAACCGCAGGGATCCTATGTGCGTGAGGCTCTGCTTAATGGTTTGACCCTTGAGCAACAAGGGGTCAAAAATCCGTATAAGTTTGGCTTTATTGGGTCAAGTGATACCCATTCAGCGGCAAGCCAAAACGATGAGTCAGCTTTTGCATCAAAATTAGGGATATTATCGTCTACTGCCGAACAGCGGGGCTCGATACCGCGAGAAGGGCTTGGTGGAGAGTTTACCTACTATGCGTCGAAAATAGCGACCACGCTAAACCCAACCCCACTGGGGAAACACATGTATGTTAAGATCGATGGCAGTGTCTATACCGGCGGCGCCACGCCAACTTTTGGAGCCTCAGGCTTGGCTGCTGCATGGGCTGAGGAAAACACCCGAGAGTCGCTGTATAATGCCTTTCGCCGAAAGGAAGTATTCGCCACTTCAGGCCCACGTATTCGACTCCGTTTCTTTGCAGGTTATGGGTTTGATAACACCATGTTAACAAGTGCTGATGGTGTGGAGCAGGCGTACGCTAATGGCGTCAGTATGGGAGGCACTCTCTTGGCTAAAGAAAGTGCATCAACTGCTCCTAGCTCACCGAGCTTTTTAATTATGGCCTCAGCCGACCCAGAAAATGCCCCCCTGCAGCGGATACAGATAGTTAAGGGCTGGATTGATACCGATGGCAACACTCATGAAGATGTTATCGATGTATCATGCGCCGGTAATGCAGAGGTGAACACCAAAACAAACCGCTGTCCTGACAATGGTGCCAGAGTGGATATTACCGACTGTTCTATCAATTTAGAAACTGGTGCGGCGCAACTATCGACCCTATGGCATGATCCAGACTTTAGGGCTGATCAGCGGGCTTTTTATTATGCACGCGCGTTAGAAAATCCAACCTGTCGTTGGTCGACCTGGGATGCTATCCGTGCTGGTGTTGTACCCAGACCCGATTTGGCTGCCACAATCCAGGAGCGCGCTTGGTCTTCGCCTATTCATTACATGGCTCAGTAGCAGAAAAAACAACAACAAGCGAAAATGGATGTGTAATGAAGCAATCTCTCGACAAGACTGTGCTGCTTAATGACCGAGAGGTTATAGAGCGTATTTTTAGTCATATTGACAATAACACTACAGATTTAGGTGAAACAGTCTGGAGAGAGCCTGTTGAGCATTATCAGTCCCAAGAGAGATTTGACGCTGAAATTGCCTTATTAAGACGTCTTGCTGTGCCGTATTGCCCGTCAGTCGCATTACCAGACAAGGGCAGTTACATTGCCCGTAAAGCGGCCGGAACGCCACTGGTTGTGGTACGTGGCCTTGATGGCATTGTGCGCGCTTTTATCAATGCCTGTCGGCATCGTGGCATGCAGGTTGCCAAAGGTAGTGGTTGTTCTCGATCTTTTGTCTGCCCTTATCATGCCTGGACCTATAACCTGGAAGGCAACCTTAAAAGCATCCCAGGACAGGAGGGTTTTCCTGGTGTTAATCCAGATGAGCACGGCTTAGTGGAAGTCAGCGCCAAGGAAAAGGGCGGTATTGTGTATGTGATGCAAGAGGGTCATATCACCGAAGAGATGCTAGACGATAAGCTTGATTATTTTACTCCAGAGCAGGCGTTATTTGAACAAGGTGATCTAACGGATGAGGCTAATTGGAAGTTGCTCACTGAGACATTGATGGAGGGATACCATATTAAGTCCCTGCACAAAGAGACTTTTTATCCTTATGGTCTTGATAATGTCACGCTGGTGGAAAATTTTGGGCCTAATTCAAGAGTGATATTTCCGTTTCGGCGAATTGAAAAGTTACGGGAGATAGCGCCTGAAGAACGATGTATTGACGGGCTAGTAACCTCTGTTTATCTGCTCTTCCCCAATGCTAGTGTCGCTGTATTATCAAAGCACACCAGTCTGGTTATTCTTGAGCCCCTAAGCCCAACCCGATCCAAATGGGTCGTTTACCGGATGATTAACAAAGATAGCGAAGGCCATACAATTACGGTGGACGAAGCCATGCGCGATGCACTTTTTGTTAATGAGTCAGGTCAAGATGAAGACCGCGAGGCGGCCTGCGCTATACAAGAGTCTGCGGGAAGTGGCGCCAATAGCCATTTTACATTTGGTTATTTTGAAAAGGCCATCGTTAATTTTCACCAACATCTGAGCCATCACCTAGACTCTAAATAGTATTCGGCTGTAGATGTTGTTCAAAAATAACATATATCGTTCTGGCGACAATGATTTACTACAAAACAGTTGATTATGGTGACTTCAATTACAAATAAGAGCTGTGACAGTTGAACGGTACTGAAACAACCTGCCATTGAATATAATAAAAAGCTCTAAAACCTAAGAGAGTTTTAGAGCTTTTATATGTCTTTAAGCTTATTGTAAGTCTAGTTAGTAGCCGCCTTGATATTCATGGACGAATACATTCTAGAGTTTGTGCAAGACTCTATTACTTCATTTAGCGCCACGTCTTCATCTGACCCATTGATTTCTGCCCAGTAAAGGTCTGAGGCTTCGCCAAGTTCCGATACTTTATTAGCATATAAGGTATAAACATAATCATAATCACCTTGGGTGCCACCAGCGGCTGGGAAGATCATTTTTCGGCCCAAGTTGTCGCCTTTTTCCTTTGCAGCTATGGCAAACTCTTTATAAGCATCAAATGCTTGCCTGCCAGATACACCTTCCTTTAGCTTGCAGTCAGAGTATCTAACCATCCCAATGGTGCCTTCTCCTTTAGGTTCAGAGATGGGCCACTGCCATGTGTCGATTACCTGGTGGTTAGTGACTGGCAATTTGCTCATCAACTCGCCGCCATTTGCAAGCCAGTTTTCTAGCCCTTTATATTGTGCTGTTGATGTCGGCCATATATTCAGCCAAACTATATCCGAAGCAGCGGTGTTTTGAATAAAGTAGGGCACCATAATTGAGGTAGACATACTCGCATAGAGCCCAGATTTATTTTGCCAGTCTTCGAATTTACCGGCCCACGCTAATAGGTCACCCATATCTTTTCTTTCATTATATTTACCCGCGTAATATTCAGCTTTATTGGCTACAGGCTCGTGTTTGTATGACTCTTGCGCGTATGAAAATGCTGAACATAATGCTGCTAATAAAAATATTATCTTTTTCATGAGTTACCCTCTAGTGTGGTTTTTCGATTATGTGATCTTAAATAGTAACACAGAATAATTTCCTTGCATTGTCGCCAATACATACCTTTAACTGAATCAACTTTTCAATAAGCGTCTATACTAATTTAAAAGTGACAGGTTTATATGACGGAGAGTTGGAGTGATAAGTTGAGGTGTGAATTGACCTCTATACAGAAAACGAGCGTGAATAGGTCCATAGGCATGATTATATTTTTAGTCGTGCTATTTAATGGCCAAAATCAGTGCCCCAGCTGATAGCCTGTTATAGAATACATTTTTGTTTCTAGAATGGAATTTTATAATGGGCAGAGCCTATCAAAACCGCAAAGACTCCATGGCGAAAACATCAGACGCCAAAGCAAAAGTTTATAGCAAATATGGTCGCGAGATTTATGTGATTGCTAAGGCTGGCGGGTTAGATCCTACTGGCAATTTAAGTCTGCGCAGTATTATTGAGCGCGCTAAGAAAGATCAGGTGCCCTCGCATGTTATCGAAAAAGCCATTGAGAAAGCTAAAGGTGGAGCCGGAGAGAATTTTGAGCTAGCTCGTTACGAAGGGTATGGCCCAGGTAACTGTATGGTTATTATTGAATGTTTAACGGACAACCCAAGTCGCACATTTAATGATGTACGACTGTGCTTCAGCAAGACCAAAACCAAGATAGGCACCCAAGGTTCTGTTAGCCATATGTTTGATCATCTCACTATTTTGATGTTTTCTGGCCAGGACGAGGAGGCTGTGCTAGATGCTTTGTTATTGGCTAATGTTGATGTCGCGGATATTGAAAACGAGGAGGGCATGCTAACCGTCTTTGCGCCGCACACAGAGTCATTTAAAGCTAAGAAGTCGTTGAGCGACGCTTTTGGTGAAATAGAGTATGAGGTTGATGAAATTCAGTTTATTGCACAAAACACAGCCCCACTGGTGGGTGATGACGTCGAAACATTTGAAACATTTACCGCAATGCTGAATGATCTAGATGATGTGCAGAGTATTTATCATAACGTAGAATAAACGTTGGGAGTTATGTACTTCGTTAAACTTAAGATCAGGGGCTAAATGATGCAGATAAAAACAAAAATTCTAGGGTTAATGCTTTGCCTTTCTTATGTTCCTACTAGTGCTGCCAGCACTGAGCAATTACAAGCCCAACTGGATAATGATCTAGAGCCACTCATGAAAAAGGTCGTCGAATGGCGACATGATTTACATCAATTTCCCGAGTTATCTAACAGAGAGTTTAAGACGTCAAAGAAGGTTGAGGATCATCTTCGAAGTTTAGGGCTCAAGGTTACAACAGGGATCGCTCATACCGGCGTCGTTGCAATTCTTAAAGGTGGCAAACCCGGACCTTTGGTGGCTTTGCGAGCTGACATGGACGGCTTGCCGGTCAGGGAAATGACAGGTTTATCATTTGCGTCGGCGCAAACAGATACCTACAACGGTCAAGAGGTTGGGGTGATGCATGCCTGTGGTCATGATGCGCATGTTGCTATTTTAATGGGTGTGGCAGAGTTTTTGACGTCGGTGCGAGATGAGCTAGCAGGTAGTGTGATGTTTATATTCCAGCCCGCCGAAGAGGGTGCGCCAGTCGGCGAGGAGGGTGGTGCCGCATTAATGCTAAAGGAAGGAATCTGGAAGATCAATAAACCTGACGTTATCTTTGGATTGCACGTGACCAATGCGCCTCACGGCATTATTGGCTATCGAGAGGGTCCATTTATGGCTGCATCCGATGCATGGAAATTTACGATTAAAGGGCGTCAAGCGCATGGTTCTACCCCATGGGAATCCATAGATCCCATTATGGTTGCCTTTCAGATTGGCACTAATATACAAACTATTGTGTCGAGAAAGCTGAACTTAACTGAATCTCCTGCGGTCATTTCAGTGGGCAGTATTCATGGTGGTGTGAGAAGCAATATCATCCCCGACGTTGTTGAGATGGAGGGAACCATAAGAACCTTCGATCCTGCTATTAGGGAACAAATACTTATTGAGATGCGAAAAATAGCTGAAACTACCGCCGCGATGGCAGGCGCCACGGTTGAGGTGTTGCTCCCTAATGGCGATAACTACCCGGTAACCGTTAATGATCCGGATCTAACGCAGAGGGTATTGCCTACACTGAGAGATATCGTTGGCAAAGACATGGTATATAGGTCAGGCCGCAGCATGGGTGCTGAAGACTTTAGTTTCTTTGCTCAGCAGGTTCCGGGCTTTTATTTTTACTTAGGGGTCAATAAGATTGGAGCCGACCTCGCAAGCACCGCGGGTAATCATTCCCCATTGTTCATCATCGACGATGGCGCATTGCCGGTGGGTGTTAAAGCCCTGGCGCACCTGACGATCGAGTATCTTAATGGCGGAATGTAGTCGGTTAGCCACCTTAGCGTAAAGATTAACTCCAACTAAAAAGGAAATTAATTGTGATGGGATCTAAGTCAGTCAGTTTAGGTATAATCATTAAATGTAGGGGTCTACTGTTGATTTACGCTGTTTTTATAGCGGCCAATACTACGGCAGACACCCAGGTCATTCATGCCGGAACACTGCTTGCTGTCCCCGGTCAAGATCCGCTATCCCAGCAGACGATAGTCATTGAAAATGGCAAAATCGTGGATGTAAAAGATGGCTTTATTGAGATTAAAGCAATAAACGAAAATGCGGAGCTAATTGACTTGTCCTCGAGCTTTGTCATGCCTGGCTTGATGGATATGCATGTCCACCTGCAGAGCGAACTAGGACCAAATAACGATAGAGAAGCGCTGCGTATGTCTGGATCTGATGTTGCCATGGCCAGCATACATTATGCGCATAAAACACTCATGGCGGGCTTTACCACAGTGCGGGATCTTGGCGCCCGACCAGAGCAGCTTTATGCGCTGCGGGACGCCATTGAGAAGGGATGGGTCGAAGGCCCTCGAATCATTGCGTCTGGAGGTGTTTCAGTCACAGGAGGACATGGTGACATTGATGGAGTAAGCCCAGATCTACTCGACATGTACACTGCTAAGACCATTTGTGATGGTCCTTATGACTGCCGCAGGGCAACACGCAGAGCGATCAAGTTTGGTGCCGATATTATAAAAATCACCTCAACCGGCGGAGTGTTGTCCGATACCAACACTGGGACTGCCCAGCAAATGGAGATTGACGAATTAAAGGAGGTTGTTAACACCGCTCATTCTTTAGGCCGAAAGGTGGCCAGCCATGCTCATGGTGCAGACGGCATTAATGCAGCACTTAGAGCCGGTGTTGATAGCATCGAGCATGGTAGTTATGCCAACAAGGAAAGCATACGGTTGTTTAAGAAAAACGGTGCCTATCTTGTACCCACACTGCTAGCGGGTAATACCGTCCTGACCATGGCCCAGCATAGTGATTTCATGTCTGATGTTATTAAAAGTAAGGCAGTTAACGTTGCTAGCGCGATGACATCCAACTTCAGCAAAGCTCATCAAGCGGGTGTTAAAATAGCTTATGGCACCGATAGTGGTGTTTCTCGTCACGGCACTAATGCGCAAGAAGCGGTGTTAATGTTCAATGCTGGTATGAGTGCGGCTGATATTTTAAAGTCTGCAACGGTCAGTGCTGCAGATTTAATTGATCACAGTGATGTGCTGGGTTCTATTGAAGCCAATAAACATGCTGATATTATTGCAACGAATGGAAGCCCGTTGGCTGACATTCAGGAATTACTAGACGTTGATTTTGTCATGAAAGCAGGAAAAGTAATAAAGTATAACAAACCCGATTAATAACCTAAGGACTTAATGTGAACACAACTCTATTTAAAATTATTGCCATTGTCCCCGGCATTCCTTTGCTAGCGAATGCACTTTTGTTTATCGTGAAGCCGAGTGCGGTGGTTGCTGATCTTGGGATGCCCCTACTTGATGGTATAGGCAGAAGCACTCAGCTTGCCGATCTAGGTGCTTTTTTTGCATTTTCTGCTGTCATTATTATATATGGCGTTATTAAGTCTAAAAGTGGATTGCTACGTTTAGCCGCTTTACTGCTTGGCATGGCTGCAGTTCTTAGAGTGTTTGCTTGGGTAGCCCACGGCGCAGATTTAGCCACTAGTTTAATTGCAGCTGAAGCAGTCTTGGTGGTTTGGTTGGTCGCGTCCGCTGCCTATATGGATAAGTTAGCACCCTCTAGTCATAGTGCTGAGGCAAAAAGATGAAAGTAGTTAGATGGATTTTGGGTCAGGTTATATTGCTTCTCGATGCGCTTACTTCACCTAAACCTGTGGTAAGAGAAGTATCTGCACAGAAGGTGATAGATGATGTTACCGCTAGTATGGCTATGTACCAGTTCAAGACCTGCCCATTTTGCGTAAAGGTCCGCCGAGAGCTTAAACGGCACTCGCTGAATATAGAACTACGTGATGCGAAAAATGACCTCGACATTAAGTCTGAATTGGTGCGAGAGGGCGGACGGCACAAAGTTCCTTGTTTACGTACCGACAATGCAGATGGCACTGTTCATTGGCTCTATGAGTCTAATGACATCATTGAGCATCTTAAAAAGGAGTTCAAGCTAGTCTAATGGCCAAGTAGCACATACTTGGCTCAGACTTTCGGTCGTGCCAGCAGGTACGCCGCGTATGCACCTAGAAGACCGCAGGTCGCTACAATCAAATAATAGATCTTATAACCAAGCCCGCCTGGATAATTTTCTATTAGCGGTGCACTAAGAAGTGGTAGATAAACTTCAGGAAAATAGCCGATCACTGAAATAATGCCGATGGCTAGGCCCTTGATCTTATTAGGAACGTTGCATCCACCTAATGTGGCCCAGTAGAGGCCTCGAACACCGTAGGTAAGTAATCCAATCAGTAGCACCAGCACTATCATTAGCAGGGCGGCAGAGCTTGCAGGTACAAATGCCATCATTGCTAATGACAATGAGGCTAGCACCAAGAGTATTGACAGTACTTTTTCGGGATTAAGCCAGTCGCCAATGAAACCCGCAGCAATGCCGCCAATCGGTCTCATCCATAGTTTCGCGACGGTGATGTATCCGACCATAACCGCAGTGAGACTAAAGTTTTGCTGTAAGTACGCGGAGAAGGAATATGTCGCATAAAACAACTGGTAACCGCACACGATACAGATAGCACATAGCCATATTTCACGACGACTGAGAACGTCCTTTAAATCGTCAATGAATACGCTCTTAACTGACCCCTCAGATGTATCCGTGTCCTCTTCTCGATCATCAAGTAGCCAGTAAACTAGGGGTGATACGACGAGAAGAACAGCCACATACAGGTAAATAACTTGCTGCAGGGCCATCTTTGTTGCTCCGGCGTCTTGGCTTAAGATGTAGGCAAATAGCGCTATTGCAAAAGTGGCTAATAGTGCTTCAACCAACCCGCGGCCGCCATCAAGAATACCAAAGAATCTACCCTGTTGATCTTTATCTGCCAGCATGGCTACCAGCTTAATATGCGCAGACCAAAAAGTGAGCCCTGTCGCCACGCCCCAAGCGCCATAGATGACTAATAGCGATGAGTAGGAGGGCATGGTGGAAAACCATAGTCCTAGTAAAGCGGTTGCCAGCAAAGAGAATGAGAGTAATTTACGCGACGAAAATCGATCCGCTAGCCAGCCACTGGGTATATAAGTAACCATGAAAATAATACCAAGCATTGAACTGCAGTAACGGAGTTGTGTCTGGGTAATACTAAAGGCTTCCAATATCGACAGTTCGAAATTTTGCCGAAGATAGAGTAGGGGATAAATCGCTCCTGCCGCCACAACGATGAGTGCGAGCTGACTATAGCTGCGAAAATTAGCTGACCGATAAGACAACAAAGGAAACCCTCAATGAGATGTATCACCCTAGTGTAGCTTTGATGTCCAGTATGACCAAGTAAAGTGTTCAATTTGAGTGTGGCCCTGTTAACACCGACTAGTACTCTAAGCCCCAAATAATAACTAGTTGGCATAACAGTGCCCCGCAGTCAGCGTCAAGTTGTCGGTTGTTGGTATATCAAAGGTACTTGCTGGACTGGACGTGCATCGGTGATAATTGAGACAATATTACGCACAGCCGACTATTAAAAGAAGAAAAAACTATGATCTCAAATCAACAAAAGCCGATCAATTCAGGATTTGGTGCAAAAAGTGAACCGACTCAGGTATTGGCCGATATAGATTTATCAGGAAAAGTTGCGGTAGTCACCGGTGGCTATTCAGGCATAGGTCTTGAAACAGTTCGCGGTCTTGTTGGTTGTGGTGCACGGGTGCTGGTTCCTGCTAGACGCCTCGATGTGGCGCGGGAAGCACTCAAGGATCTGGTCGCAGAGGGCGATGTCATTGCCCTTGATCTAGCAGACATTAACTCCGTTCGCGCTTGTGTAGCGAGTATTACCTCTGTTGTGAAATCGATCGACATCTTGATTAATAATGCCGGTGTTATGGCATGCCCTGAGACTCGCGTAGGCGGTGGCTGGGAGCTGCAGTTTGCAGCAAATCATCTTGGCCACTTTGCACTCACCCTAGGGTTGCTCCCGGCGCTAAAAATGTCTGGAAATGCAAGGGTCGTGGCGCTGTCTTCTACGGGTCATAAGTTATCGGCAATTCGTTGGGACGATATCCACTTTACCAGCGAATATGACAAGTGGCAGGCCTATGGGCAGTCGAAAACTGCAGATAGTTTATTTGCCGTAGCGCTTGACCAACGCATGAAAGACAGCGGCATTAGAGCCTTTGCGGTCCATCCTGGGGGAATAATGACGCCATTGCAGCGTCATCTTGATCTTCAGGAAATGGTGGCACTTGGCTGGCTTGCTGAAGATGGCCAGCCGTCAGAGATGGCAGCAGCTATGTTTAAAACCCCCTCGCAGGGCGCGACTACATCATTGTGGGCAGCAACTAGCCCCCAACTTGATGCCATTGGCGGTGTTTACTGTGAAAACTGTGACGTCGCGGTGATGCAGCAAGACACTCCGGGCGGGCGCTATTTCGGTGTAGCTCCTTGGGCGGTGGAAAGTGAACAAGCAGAACGGCTTTGGACAGTTAGTGAGGAGTTCTTAGCCTAGTGTCAAAAGATAGCCTATAGCGTCTAGTTAAGCGTATTGTTGACAAAAACAATGATTTTTTCCGCAAGAATTTCTGTTGATGATGGCGACATCAGATCGCCTGCTAACGCATGAAAATCAGGGTCTTCCGTGGCGTTAAATTCAACAAGTTCTTTTTGTTTAGAACCTAATCGTGCAAAAGTGTCTATAACAGCAGGAACGCTAATGGTTTTGTCCTTAGAGGAATAAATCATCTGTGTCGGCGTATTAATGTTTTCAATGTCAGCGTCATTGACTATTTTGAGCAGCCCAATTAAGGGAAGTATTGAACTCGTTGCATAATCATTCGCCCAGTATTTTTCATGCAGCGGATGTTTTGACTCCCAGTGCCGAACCTTACCAATCAAAGCCTCAGCAATATGTTGGCCCCAGGGCCACAGAAGCATACTCATCTCACTGTTGGCACTGTAAAAATTGGGGGACAGAAGAATCATCGCGCTTAGATCTGTATTAGTCGACTGTAAGGCAACCCATGTTGCTAGTGTAGACCCCGTGGAAGTGCCGATTAAGATAACCTTGTCACCGAGTCTGCGACCGATTTCAAGTGCCTCACTTGCATCATTCGCCCAGCCATTGACACTTCCATCAACCATACCCGCTCCGCCACGGCCATGACCGGTCAAGCGAGTATAAAATAGGTTAGCGTTGAGTGATGTAGCAACCATGTCAGCTAAGGGCGATAATTCTTGCCGAGTTGCTGAAAAACCATGGATCGAAACGATCGAAACAGGGGTTTTCCCACCTGCTTTTCCAGCCCACATAATGGTTTTTTCGGTACCCTCGGTAATATCATCAAAGCGGGCTTCTGACTCGGCTAAATACCGGTCTAAATTATCTGGAAGGATTGTCTCGCCTAAGGCAATGTCTATGTTGACGCGAGGCCCAAGTATGCCCACGGCAGTGAAGAGGGCTAGAACCAGAGCTACGGCATGCTTTTTTTTCATAGATTAATCTTGTTCCTCTATGCTCTCTAAACCCATTACCGCTAGGGGCTTAACCATTTCGCCGTAGCCCAACGCGGCTTGACTAGACGCATTACCATCAGCACCGCGTTTGGCAACACCCTGAGTAATTGCGGCCAATCGAAAGCAGCTAAATGCTAAGTAAAAGCTCCAATGATCAATCTTATCGATACCCATGCGCTTGCAGTAGCTGGCAACATATTCTTCTTCTGTCGGGATCCCAAGCGCTTGAGCATCAATGCCACCAAGACCGGACATAACGTTTTTGATGTCACGCACAGGTAGCCGCAGGCCCATACATTGGTACGCAAGATCAGCGTAGGGGTGGCCAAGTGTAGAGAGTTCCCAGTCCAATACTGCAACTATTTGCTCATCATCTTTACTGAACATTAGGTTATCTAAGCGATAGTCACCGTGTACCAAGGAAACCTTGCCATCGTCTTCAGGAATATTGTCACCAAGCCAGTCAATTAAGCGATCCATTTCTGGAATAACGGTCATCTCTGATGCCTGGTATTGACTAGACCAGCGATTGAATTGACGCTCGTAATAGTTACCTGGACGGCCGTAGTCGGCCAAACCTACTTTTTCGACATCTACGCTGTGGATGGCAGCGAGGACTCGATTCATCTCGTCATACATTTTCGCGCGCTGTTTATTATTGGTGGCACTATCAAGCTTTGACGCCCAGTGAATATTACCGTCACAAAATTCCATCACATAAAACATTGAGCCTATAATATTTGGATCTTCACACAGATGATGGGCCTCTGCCACGGGTACACAGGTATTGGCCAGGGCGCTAATGACACGAAACTCACGGTCTACAGCGTGCGCTGACTTAAGTAGCTTGCCTGGAGGCTGGCGTCGCAGTACATAACTACCTGAGGCTGCATCTATCCTAAAAGTTGGGTTGGACTGCCCGCCGGGGAATTTTGTCGCTGTGAGTGGACCCTCAAAGCCTGACATATTTGCTTCAAGATATTTTTCTAGGGTAACTTCATTTAGCGAACTGACTTGGGACATGCGCACCTCTAATAGGAATGAAAGGAAAAGCTTAGGTCGAGCCAATCTGTCGTCGACCTATAGGGTAAAACCACCATCTACCACGATGCATTCACCGGTGGTGTAACTTGATGCATCTGACACCAAGTAAAGTACGGTTCCCGCCATTTCATCTGGCTCGGCATGCCGGTGCAGAGGGATGGTTTTAATCGCCGCCTGCAATATTTTTTCATCGGCGAAGAGTGCGCCAGCAAATTTAGTCTTAGTGAGACCGGGAAGTAGGGCATTTACGCGTATTCCATGGCGCCCACACTCTTTGGCAAAGGATTGAGTCATGTTGACGACAGCGGCCTTAGATATAGAGTAGATTCCTTGCATAGGGCCGGGCTTCAAGGCGTTAATTGAAGCAGTATTCACAATGCTACCACCGCCGTTGTCACGCATTAATTTACCACCTTCGACACACATAAAAAAGTATCCGCGAATATTGACGTCGACGGTCTTTGTGTAGGCGCCAAGATCGGTATCCAAAATATCACCAAAGTAGGGATTGGTTGCGGCATTATTGATAAGGATATCGAGCTTGCCATGAGCCTGCTTGATATGCGCAAAACAGCTGCTAATGTCGTCCATATTGCCAACGTGGCAGACCAAAGCTTCGGCACTTCCACCTGCAGCAATAATGGTATCAGCGACGATCTGGCAATCATCTAGTTTACGGCTGGACACAATAACGTGAGCACCTTGTTCGCCGAGTAGTTTGGCGATGGACTCACCGATTCCACGGCTGGCGCCAGTTACTAATGCAATTTTTCCGGTCAGATCAAATAAATTTGTAGCCATTACTGTGGTTACTCCGAGTTAGTTTTATAGGCCTGTTAAGCGCTGGTTAATAATTGTATCGGCTTCCGCCATAATATTGTCGATCAGTTGTTTTACCGTAGGTTTGTCGTGAATTAGGCCTGCAACCATACCGCAGGACCAAGCGCCAGCCTCCATGTCGCCAGTTTTCATGATTTTCGGGTAGACGCCAGCGACTTCCTCAACAATGTCTTCAAATTTTAAGTCAGCGCCTAATGCTGCTTCTTTTTCTAATAAGCGCTCCACAGCCGGATTATTAAGTACTCGCTCAGTATTGCGAAGAGAGCGCATGACTAATCGGGTATCTAACTCAGATGCGTTAATAATGGCCTGCTTAACATTTTCATGCACAGGGGCTTCTTCGGTGACAATAAATCGAGTACCCATATTCATTCCCTCAGCGCCCATCGCGAGTGATGCGACCAAACTGCGGCCATCAGCCATACCACCGGACGAGACAAAAGGAATGGTTAATTCATCAGCGGCTCTTGGCAGCAGGATAAAGTTAGGGACATCATCTTCCCCTGGGTGCCCGCCGCACTCAAAACCATCTACTGACACCGCGTCGCAGCCAATAGACTCTGCCTTTAGCGCATGGCGAACAGAGGTGCATTTATGGATGACTTTAATGCCGTTTTCTTTGAGTATGGGTAGCCACTTCGCTGGGTTGTTGCCGGCGGTTTCAACCACCTTAACACCACCGTCGATAATAGACTGAATCAATCCAGGGTAGTCGGGAGGTGTGAGAGAAGGTAAAAAGGTAAGATTAACGCCAAAGGGTTTGTCAGTCATTTCACGGCATCTGGCAATTTCATTGGCTAATTTTTCAGGTGTTCCCTGAGTCAGACCTGTAATGATACCCAGACCACCGGCATTTGATACGGCTGCGGCTAACTCAGCAAGACCGACATGATGCATACCGCCTTGAATGATCGGGTGTTCGATACTTAGCATTTCAGTAATTCTAGTTTTCATATTGCACCCTTTTATGGTCGTAGTTGAGAATATTAGTCTACTTGGCTATTTTTGCGTTTGCGCAAGTTTACAAGGTAGCGCACCGCCGTCGCAAATAAGAGCAGTATTATTCCGATAATCAATCGTAATGATATTAGGCTGATTTTGGGTGTTACAGGGAACACATGTGTCTGCTCTATAGCCGCCCATTTGTGGTCAGCAAGGTCGGTTGATGATATTTCTACCATCATTTGCAACATGTCGCGCACACTGCGGTAGCGCACCATCGCGACCATATCCCATTCACCATGGGTCGTTTCATTAATGAACCCACCATTTACGGATGAAATGAATACAGGCAGGCTGCCGCGTTTTAGCAACAGTGGGACTACACCCGCTCCATAACGAGCATCGGCCAACATAGGGTCAGTCTCTTTACTCCATGGCGAGTCTGCAGAATACATAGCTCTATCTCGATACCGTATGAGATTAACCATGATAAATTCGGCGCCATCGTCGCTTTCAGCCAAAGTACGCATGTATTTTATGGGCTCAACGCTATCTTTACCGCGAGGATCTACGTTGGCCTGAAGCGCTGATATGTAGCCTTCAAGTTCTGCGGTTTGGACAGGGCTGCCGGAACCGCCATACCAGCTTATCCAGCCAAGGTAGGTGACCAGAAGTAATACATAGAAAGCCTTCATTGGTCGTTAGCTGTGGTATTGGTGTGAAACATTTGAGTGAATATTAAGCTACACATGTTAGTGGCCTCATAGAGTATGACTATTGCCTACAATAGCCTTAATATTTACATTATGGCATTGAGAGTGCCATAATGTAAGTGTACTTTCCCGTCCGAGTTGCTGGGCATCTTAAGCGGGAGATAATAATCTGATTAGCAAGCTTAGTTTAGTGAGTGTTGCCTAGGAACACCAATAGGTTACGATATCGTTTGCGATATTAATTTCATGAGGGTTGGGGATGATTACAGCAGAGATGCTTTATACGAAGAAGTTTCAGGAGGTTAACGGGAAAAACATCGCTTATGTTGAGGCGGGGGAAGGAGATCCTATTGTTTTGCTGCACGGAAATCCCACATCGTCTTACTTATGGCGCAATGTTATTCCACACTTAGAGCGGCTAGGTCGAGTCATTGCTCCAGATTTGATTGGTCAAGGTGACTCGGACAAACTTCTTGCTAGCCAAGGCTCTGAGCCCTATACCTTTCAGGTTGCCTATGATTACTTAGCTGGTTTACTTTACGAACTTGGTATTAACAAAAATGTAACCTTAGTTATTCACGATTGGGGTAGTGCTCTTGGATTTCACTGGGCACAGATGCACGCTGATGCTGTTCGAGGCGTTGCCTATATGGAAGGTATTGTCTGCCCGGTGGCTTGGGATGATTGGCCTGAGTCTGCACGTGGTATTTTTAAAGGGTTTCGATCAGAAAAAGGCGAGGACCTAGTGCTGCAGCGCAATATGTTTGTTGAGGCAGTACTGCCAAGTTCAGTGATACGTGATTTGAGTGAAGAGGAAATGGACCATTACAGGCGTGCATTTCTTACGCCTGAGGATCGGCAGCCTACCCTAAACTGGCCTCGCCAGATTCCGATTGATGATGAGCCCGCGCATATGGTGAAATTGGTGGATAGCTATGGACAATGGATGTTAGGAAACACTTCGTTGCCAAAGTTATTTATTAATGCGAACCCAGGTTCTATTCTTACGGGAAAGGCACGAGAATTCTGCCGTAGCTGGCCTAATCAGACCGAGGTGACGGTTGCCGGCCTGCATTTTATTCAAGAAGACTCGCCCAACGAAATTGGTAGTGCTGTGGCACAATGGCTAGGCACTATTTAACAACTTAACAACTTAACAAAAAACAACTAATGAGGATGTAAGTAATGAGTAATGTACCGGTTTATATGGTGGTTAATTTGGCAGTTACTGATGTGAATGAGTATCGTCAGTACGAGAAAGGTTTTTTCCCGATTCTAAAGCGTTTTGGGGGTCAGTTTGTGACCTTTGATGATAATCCCATCACGTTGGAGGGTGTTGCTCCTAGATCAGGCAGGATGATTATCTTTAGCTTTCCATCAGAACAGGCAGCCAAAGATTGGTGGGCTGATGCAGAATATCAGGCGCTGAGTGAGCATAGGCGTGCAGGCACCAAAATGGAGTTTTTAACGATGGTGCATGGGTTGCCGCCAAGAGTTTAAGTGCTTTACGAGCCTGTCGTGGACGTTTTAGGGTAAACGGTATTAATAGAAGCAGGGATCAATGGTTACTTTGATGATAATTTGGGGCGTTGCAATTGTAGCCTATTGTTTATTTTGGGCCTGGTACGTTGGCTTTGGGAGCAAAATTTCAGAGCAGGATCTAAACCGTTATATGGCGTGTGTTGAGCAGACTGAACTCAGTGAAGAGTCTGTGGCGAGTTTCCGTAATTTCTTTGCCAATGATGATGGCAAAGAGTTCTTTATGGTTAATCTGTTGCGTCTAAAAGAACCCAAGAACGAATCACGACAACTGTTAAATAAGTACACATCGATTTTTGTTGGTAAGTTAATTAAAAGGGCCGGACATCCCTACTTTGTTGGCTTAGCTCAGGCAAGAAACATTGAAAACCTTAATTGTGAGGTCGTCGATGGATGGACAACAACCGCGTTAATGCGGTACCGAAGCCGCAAAGATCTTGGTGAACTCTTAGTCGACACCTTTCGCAGCGAGCACCATGGGTTTAAGCTTGCCGCCTTAGAGAAAACATTCGCTTTTCCAGCATCGGCAATACTCAACATAGGCAGTGTGCGATCACTTGTTGGTTTAGTCATTGCGTTGATTGCAGCCGTGACGCATATTGTCCTAGTCCCTTAAAGGCGTGGTACTAGAAGTAAAGTCACTACGGGTACTCATCAGTCAAACAATAACCTGATTAGCTACCCCATTTTGAGTAACATTAATGGCTGATTAGCTGCGTAAGATCTTAATAACAATGAGAATATATAACCAATGAGCACTGACAATCCTCTGTTCCAACCCTTTAATATAGGGAATATGATTCTAAAGAACCGAATCGTTATGGCGCCAATGACACGTAACTTTTCACCGAATGACAATATTCCTGGTGCAAACGTGGTCGATTATTATCGGCGTCGTGCTGAGGGTGGTGTTGGCTTGATCATTACTGAAGGCACCTGCGTTGGCCATATAGGGGCGAGTGGCTACCCTGGCGTGCCTTATTTTCACGGAGAGGCTAGGCTGGCTGGCTGGAAGAAGGTGGTTGATGCGGTGCATGCTGCAGGCGGAAAAATTGCACCTCAACTTTGGCATGTTGGGGCTATGCGCAGGGCTGGTACTCTACCTGAGGGTGATGTCCCCGGTTTTGGTCCCTCAGGCATGAATGTCCCCGGTAAGGTTAATCGTCACACGATGACACAGCAAGATATCGACGATGTGGTCAAGGCGTTTGCTCAAGGGGCAGCAGATGCCAAAGAGCTTGGCTTTGATGCGGTCGAACTGCATGGCGCTCACGGCTATTTAATCGACCAGTTCTTTTGGGAAGGAACAAATCAACGGGAAGATGCTTATGGTGGTTCACTGGAAAATCGTAGCCGGTTTGCCTTGGAAATCATTAGGGCAGTGCGCAAGGCTGTCGGCCCTAATTTCCCAGTTATTTTACGTTGGTCTCAGTGGAAGCAGCAGGATTACACTGCACGTTTGACTGAGAGCCCTGAAGAGCTCGAGAGCTTTTTAGTGCCACTTTCTGACGCCGGAATCGATATATTCCATTGCTCGCAGAGACGCTTTTGGGAGCCTGAATTTGAGGGTAGCGAGCTAAACTTAGCGGGTTGGACGCGTAAAATCACAGGTAAGCCGGCCATCACAGTGGGCAGCGTGGGTTTGGACGCCGACTTTATCCCAGTTCCGGGTGAGGTGACCTTTCGTGAGGCAGAACCTGCTAGTCTTGATGATTTAGAACGACGATTGCAGGCTCAAGAGTTTGACCTTGTGGCCGTTGGTAGAGCCCTGATTGCGAATCCGAACTGGGTCAATATGGTGAGGGATAATAGCGATGACATTCAGCCTTTTCGGAAAGAGCATCTCGCAGAACTTGTGTAAGGTAGCATTTAAATCACGCATAAACAGGGGAAACCATCTTGGAATTAAGAGATAAAATTATAGTAATCACTGGTGCTGGAAGCGGTATCGGTAGAGCATTGGCTGTTCGTTTTCATGCCGAGGGTGCTAAGAAGATTGTTGCTGTGGATATCAATCTGAGCAATGCTGAAGACACAGCGAGTATGGTTAATGGCATCGCGATGATGGCTGACGTAGCAAAAGAAGACGATATTTCCCGGGTAGTTGAAGATACCGAAGCAAATATTGGTCCGATTGATCTTTTTTGCTCCAATGCAGGTGTTGGTATGGGGGAAAATATACACTCACCTAATTCAGAATGGCAGGCCATTTGGGATATTAACGTAATGTCCCATGTCTATGCGGCGCGTCATCTGGTGCCTCGCATGGTGGCTCGTGGTGGAGGTTATTTTTTGAATACGTCCTCTGCTGCTGGATTGCTGAATCAGATCGGCGGTGCAGCCTACGGGGTGACTAAACATGCCGCGGTGGGTTTTGGGGAATGGCTCGCTATTCATCATAAACATGAAGGAATCAAGGTCTCTATGCTGTGCCCTCAGGCCGTACGCACGCCGATGACCGAGGTTGCGAATGACGCAACAGCCGCGGCGGCGAGTAATGGCATGATTGAACCAGAAGAGTTAGCAGAAACGGTTGTTGAGGAGCTCCGCAAAGAGAGTTTTGTTATTTTGCCGCATCCAATCGTGCTTGAGTATATGCGGAATAAGACGACTAATTATGATCGCTGGATCGGTGGTATGAACAAGCTAATGAGAAAAATAACAGGATTAAACTAATAATCTACTGACTTATGAAAGAGGGAATCTAATGAGTTTTGAGTTAACGCCGCGGGCTGAAGAGATTAATAACAAACTAAAGGCTTTCATGGATGAGCAC
>Ga0302122_10000080_pt1 | contig 46767 bp, 43 predicted proteins | sample CB21_SCM_MG_FD_203115 | JGI IMG/M metagenome (GOLD analysis project Ga0302122, IMG submission 203115) | Marine microbial communities from Western Arctic Ocean, Canada - CB21_SCM | ecosystem: Environmental > Aquatic > Marine > Oceanic | place: Canada: Western Arctic Ocean | collected 2017-09-28 | reverse complement strand
ATCGGAATCTCGTGGGCCTTCAACCGGTAGACCCTCCCCCGGGTGGAGAAGAACAGCAGGTAGGCGTGCGCCGTGGTGTAGATCAGGTGGGCGACGACATCCTCTTCCTTCAACTTCGCTCCGGTGATGCCCTTCCCGCCACGGCTCTGGGTACGGAACTCCGAGGTGGACATGGTCTTCACGTAGCCCGACGCACTCATGGCGAAGACAAGCTCTTCGTCGTCGATCAGGTCCTCGATGTCGAGTTCGCCCGGATCGTGGACCATCAGGCTTCGTCGTGGGGTGGCGTGCTTGTCACGAACGGCCGTCAACTCCTCCTTGATGACCGCCCGGAGTTGCTCCTGATCGCCGAGAATGGCCTCCAGCCCGACAATCGTCCTATGCAGCTCGACCAGGCGTTCATCGAGGTTGCTGCGCCCCAGCCGGGTCAGCCTCACCAGCTGCATGTCCAGGATGTGGTTGGCCTGGATCTCGCTGAACTCGAATCCGTCGCCCATCAGGCCTTCACGCGCTGTGGCCCTGTCCTCGGAACCACGGATCAACGAGATGATGTCGTCGATGCGCTCCAGTGCCTTCAGCAGGCCCTCGGTTATGTGCGCTTCATCACGGGCCCGACCCAGTCGGAACTCGCTCCGTCTACGGACCACCTCCACCTGGTGGTCCACGTAGGCAACCAGGAGGTCCCGCAGGTTCAGGGTCCGTGGAATACCGTCGACCAGGGCGACCGTGTTGACCGAGAACGTCGTCTGCAGCGGTGTGCGCTTGAAGAGGTTGTTCAGGATCACCAGCGCCGGGGCATCGCGCTTCAGCGTGATGACGATCCGGGTGAGGCCCTGGGCCGATTCGTCGTTCACATCGGCTATGCCATCGATCTCCCTGGCGTCCACCAGGTCGCGGATCTTGGACATGATCAGGTTCGGGCTTGCCTGGTACGGCAGCTCGGTGACGACTATCCGGCTGGACCTGGGGCCCTCCTCTATGTCGGTGAGGGCCCGCATTCGGACCTGGCCCCTACCCGTCCGATAGGCCTCGCGGATGCCCGACCGCCCGAGGATGAGCGCCCCCGTGGGGAAGTCGGGGCCCGGCAGGTGCTCCATCAGGTCGTCCGGCGTGGCGTCCGGATTGTCGACGAGGTGGATGGTGGCGTCGATGACCTCACCCAGGTTGTGGGTGGGGATGTTGGTCGCCATTCCCACGGCGATTCCCTGGCTGCCGTTCACGAGCAGGTTCGGGAACCTGGCCGGCAGCACCCTGGGTTCGATGAACTCGCCGGAATAGTTTTCGGTGAAGTCGACCGTGTCCTCGTCGATCCCGGCGAGGAGGTGGAGCGCGATCGGGTCGAGGCGGCACTCCGTGTATCGGGCGGCGGCCGCCGAGTCGTCCGGCGAGTAGCCGAAGTTCCCCTTCGGGTGGATGACCGGGTGGCGCAGGCTGAACGACTGGGCCATCCTGACGAGGGAGTCGTAGATCGCCTGGTCGCCGTGGGGGTGGTACTTGCCCATGACCTCGCCGGTCACCCTGGCGCACTTCATGGTGGGTCGATCAGGTCGGGCCCCCAGGTCGTACATGCCCCAGAGAATCCGCCTGTGGACCGGCTTGAGACCATCGCGTGCGTCCGGCAGGGCCCGCGACACGATCACCGACATGGCGTAGTCGAGGAACGACTGCTCCATCTCCTCCTGGATCTCGATCGGCTGGATGGATCCCAGACCAGCCGTCGCGTCATCCACTGGCGGCTCGATGACGTCTCCCATCAGATGTCCAGGAACCGCACGTCGTGTGCGTTGGTCTGGATGAACCGCTTGCGGCTCTCCACGTCCTCACCCATCAGGGTGGAGAACACCTCGTCGGCAATGGCCATCATCTCGACCGATACCTGCAGCAGGCTGCGCCGTGACAGATCCATCGTGGTCTCCTTCAACTCGCCGAAGTCCATCTCACCGAGGCCTTTCAGGCGTTGGAACTCCCGCTTGTGATTCGGATGCTCGGCCAGGAAGGCGTTCTTGGCGTGGTCGTCCTTCAGATAGGTCTTCTCGCGCCCGACGACCGTCGAATAGAGCGGCGGTTGGGCGATGTAGACGTGCCCCCTCTCCACCAGCGGTCTCATCTGCCGGAAGAAGAACGTCAGTAGGAGCGTCCGGATGTGGCTGCCGTCCACGTCGGCATCACAGAGGAGGATCACCTTGTGGTAGCGGATCTTCTCGGCATCGAAGTCGTCTCCGAAGCCGCCGCCGATCGCCTGTATGAGGGTCTGGATCTCAGCGTTCTTGAGCATCCGGTCCGCCCGGGCCCGTTCCACGTTGAGGATCTTTCCCCGGATCGGGAGGATCGCCATCGTCCGTGGGTCCCTCGCCTGGACAGCCGATCCTCCGGCGGAATCCCCCTCGACGATGAACAGTTCCGACTCACGCGGGTCCCGGGAGGCGCAGTCCTTCAGCTTGTCCGGCATTCCGGCACCATCCAGGGCCGACTTGCGCCTCGCTGACTTGCGCGCGTCCTGGGCCGCCACCCTGGCGCGCTGGGCGTTGACCGCCTTCTGGACGATGCTCTTGCCCTCTGACGGGTGTTCATCAAGCCATTCGGCGAGCTTTTCGTTTGTGGTCCGCTGCACCAGCGAACGGGTTTCGACGTTGCCAAGCTTGGACTTCGTCTGGCCCTCGAACTGTGGATCCGCCAACCTCACGCTGATGATCGCGGTGAGACCCTCACGGATGTCCTCTCCCTGGAGGTTCTCGTCGTTCTCCTTCAGCAGGCCCCGCTTGCGTGCGTAGCGATTCACCACCGAGGTCAGCGCGCTCCGGAAGCCCTCCTCGTGCATGCCTCCCTCGCGGGTGTTGATCCCATTGGCGAAGGAGTGGAGGCCATCGCTGTTGAACCCCGTGTTCCACTGGAATGCCACCTCCACTTCCTGGCCTTGCTCCTCACCCTCGATGTGGCCCACCACGGCGAAGAGCGATTCCTTCGAGGCGTTCACATGGGCCACGAAGTCGCGAATGCCGCCCTCATAGCAGTAGGTGATGTCCTCGTGGCGCTCGCCTTCCCGTTGGTCGCTGAGGCGAATTTCCAGGCCGCGGTTGAGGAAGGCCATCATCTGGAAGCGTTCCGCCAGGGTCTGGAACCTGAAGCGGGTCTCCTCGAAGACCGTGCTGTCGGGCCAGAAGCGCACCGTGGTACCCGTGCGGTTGTCAGGTGCGGTACCAATGGCCGAAAGGCGCGTTTCGAGGCTTCCGCCGTCCACGAAGTCCATGTAGTGGCGTTTACCGTCCCGGTCGATCTCGACCTCGACGCGACTGGAGAGGGCGTTGACCACGGAGATGCCGACCCCGTGCAGGCCACCGGAGACCTTGTAGCCATCACCGCCGAACTTGCCGCCGGCGTGCAGGATCGTGAGCACCACCTCGGCGGCGGAGAGCTCGGTGAACTGGTGGTGGCGATCTACCGGAATTCCACGGCCGTCGTCGGACACCTGACAGCAGTCGCCTTCCAGCAGGACCACGTCGATGATGCTGCAGTGGCCGGCCATGGCCTCGTCGACCGAGTTGTCCACGACCTCCCAGACCAGGTGGTGCAGGCCCGTCGGGCCGGTCGATCCGATGTACATACCGGGCCGTTTGCGAACCGCTTCCAGTCCTTCCAGGACCGTAATATCCGCTGCGCTGTAGCTGGTCTCGGGGCTCGTCATGGTGTCCCCTCCAGAGGCGTCGTGGTGCAGGGGCTCAAAGAAGCCGAGAATTGCGTCGTATTGGCACAAAACCGCAGGTCAGAGGGCCAGTTCACGACCCGGTCAGTCTACCAGCAGAGGCGCTCCGGACCACGGATCCAAGGCCTTGACGAACGGTGCTCTGACACCACCCGCCGGGGCGTCCGAAAAGTCGATCAGTCACCCTTCGAGGGCTCGACCCGTACCCGTACAGCGGTTATACGTCCAGGGCCGATAATGCCGTCGATACGTTCCAGCAACTGGGTTTCGAGCCAGGAGATCTGGCTGGCCCAGGCCGGATCATCGACGCTCACCAGGAGTTCCGATCCCCGGACAGCCACGGCTTTTATCCTGCTGGCCAGACCCTCCCCCACCACCTCGGGCCATCGGTCCAGGAGGGTCGCCATCGAGTCGATCTCCGGTGATCCCATTCCGGCCAGAAGCCGTTCCAGACTCCTACGTATGGGCGTAGGTCCCCGTTTCTCAGCCATCCTTCGCACCTGGCCGATCCAGCCCCCGTCTGCCCATCTGAACGACTACCGGGCTCATGAGAACACACCGCCAGCCAGATGCACGACCTTTCCAGCCTCTACGCCGTCCGGAATGGTTCCGGCCGTGGTGATGACCGACTGGGTGGCCGGGAGGAGGCCGACCAGGGCACGAACCCTGTCGTCGTCCAACTCCGAGAACACGTCGTCGAGCAGCACCACCGGGTCGGTCCCGGTTCTGTCCACGACCAGGCTGTGGCCGGCCAGGCGCATTGCCAGGGCGACCGACCGTTGCTCCCCCTGCGAAGAGTGCGTTCGTGTCGGAAGGCCATCAAGTTGGATCATCACGTCGTCACGATGCGGCCCGACGGTGCTCACCCCGCGTCGTATGTCGTCGCCACGGGCGCGTCTCAGGGACTCCACCAGGCCATCGGCGGACCATTCGTCGTAATAGACCATGGAAATCCTTGCCGTTCCACCGCTCACAGCCTCGAGAAAGCCACCCGCCAGGGGTTCGAGTGCTCCGATTATCTCCCGCCGGGCCGCAGCCATATTTTCACCCACCTCGCCGAGTTTGGCGTCCCAAACGTCCAGGGTCGTCGCCACATCGTCGGTGAGACGACCCCGGGCCTGCTTCAACAAGGCGTTGCGTTGTCGCAGAATCCGATCGAGGTCGGTTCGTAGGGAGTGGTTGCGTTGGTTCACGTCCGCCAGCAGGTCATCCACCCACCCCCGGCGGCCCCCCGGACCTCCCTTTACGACCCCGAGATCCTCGGGCCCGAAAACCGTCGTCCTGAAGTGTTCCAGCAGGTTTCTCATCCGTGGAACCCGATTCGAGTTGACGAGAATCCGGTTGCGTCCCGACGATGTGATCTCAGCTTCAAGCAGGATCGTCCGCTCCCCCCTGGTCACCTCTGCCCGCACCACGGCCTGGTCGGCGCCGTGCCTGATGAGCGCCTCATTGGGTGCCCCGCGGAACGAGGATCCTCGTGCCAGCCAGGCGATCGCCTCGATCAGGTTCGTCTTCCCCTGACCATTGGACCCGACCACGAGGGTCACACCTGGATCCAGGACCACGTCCACGGACGCGTGGTTGCGAAAATTAGTCAGCCATAGCCGATTGACGCTCACGGCAGGATTCCCGATCCATGAAGACCCGGGTCGGACGAGCCCGTCAGGAGACCCGTACGGGCATGAGCAGGTACAGGAACTGGTCGTCTCCAGTGCTGCGCAGGATTGCCGGCTTGAGTGAATCGATGGTCTCCAGCCTCACTTCATCACCAGGGCTGGCCTCCAGGCCATCCACCAGATACTCGGGATTGAAGGCGACGGTCAGGTCGGAACCGGTGTAATCAGCATCGAGTGTCTCCCTGGCCTGTCCGACGTCCTGGGTTATCGCCACCAGTTCGAGTCCGTTAGAGGACATGGCCATCCTCACCGGGGTGGAGTCCCTCGCAAGGATTCCCACCCTCCTTACAGCTTCCAGCAGAGCCAGACGATCCACGACCAGTGAGTTCGGGTGGTCGGCCGGGATTAGGCCCCGGTAGTTGGGGAACTCCCCCTCGATGAGACGGGTGACAATCTTGACGTCGTCAATTACAAAGGATGCGTCCCTCTCGCCGAGAAGGATCGTGAGTTCCGAGGCGTCGCCAAGGACCCGTGCCACGGCATCAAGTGCTCTAGATGGAACGAGCACGGTCTGGTCGCGTCCCAGAACCGAGGTTCCGGGAAGGTCACTTACAGCCAGGCGATACGAATCGGTGGCCACTAAACGAAGGCCGTCCTCCTCTGCTGCCATCAGGACACCGGTCAAAATCGGTCTGGCGTCATCGACACTCGCAGCCTTGACCACCTGGTCAAGGGCTGCCGACACGACAAGTGCGTCAAGCGTCACCGAGTCACCCCCTGGCTCGTCAAACCGCGGGTATTCATCGGCTGGCATGACCCTGAGGCTGAAATCGGACCGTCCGGAGACGAGGCTGGCTCCGTCGTCACCGACCGAGAACTCGATCTGGCCACTGTCCATTGCCCGCACGATGTCGGATCCGAGCTGAGCGGACAACACGACGGATCCGTCGCCATCACCACCAACCGTGGCCGCCACCCGGATTGTGAGGTCCAGGTCGCTTCCGGTGACCGTGAGCTCATCACCTACAAGGTGCAGGTGAAGGCCGGAAAGCACCTGAAGACTTGCACCACGTCCGGACACAGCGCGTCTTGCAATTGAGAACGCACGGTCGAGTACATCTCGCTCGCATCGGAACTTCACAGGCTGGTCTCTTTCAACTTGTAAGGAGTCAAATCAGGTAACAGTGGTAATAGGTGCTGTGGATTGTGGAGTATCGCCCATCCTTGCAGGTCAGGGGGTTGATGCGTGGTAACTGGTTGTCCACACTGGTCCACACCCTTTGGCATTTCTGACGGTTCCCTGTGTACGAGGAGACGTCAATCCACTGGAAGGCCACAGGGTCATACACCGGTTATCAGGTCAGGTCCCGGAGCGGACGGACGCAATCAGGGCCGACACCTGGTCGTAGATGTCCCGGCGTTCCGGCATCAACCTGTCGATCTTATCCTTGGCATGCATGACCGTCGTGTGGTCTCGGCCGCCGAAGACCCGCGCGATCGAGGGATAGCTCAGGTCGGTTAACTCACGGAACACGTACATCGAGATCTGTCGGGCGGTCACAAGTGGGCGACGCCGGTTCGGGCCTATGAGTTCCTCACGGGAGAACCCGTAGAAGTCGGTTGTCTTGGACAGGATCAGTTCCGGAGTGATCATCAGCGGTGAGTTGCTCGAGATCAGGTCACTCAGGATGCTTACAGCCAACGCCTTGGTACAGGGCTCGTGGTTGAGGCTCGAGTAGGCGGTGACCCTGGTGAGGGCACCCTCCAGTTCCCTGATGTTGTCATTGATGCTCTCTGCAATGAACAGCAGCACGTCATCCGGGACCTGAATGCCGCTCGGTGTCGTCTCAGCCTTCTTACGGAGGATCGCCAGACGGGTTTCCACGTCTGGGGGCTGGATGTGGGTGACCAGGCCCATCTTGAACCGGCTGCGCAGACGGTCTTCCAGTGTGGAGATCGAATCAGGTGATCGATCGCTCGTCAGGACGATCTGGCCGCCTTCCTGCTGAATCGAGTTGAACGTGTGGAAGAACTCCTCCTGCAGGCCTTCCTTGCCCTCCATGAACTGGATGTCATCGACAAGCAGGACGTCGTTCTTCCGGAACCGGTCCTTGAACTCTGGAAGTTGTTTGTTGCGGATGGCCTCCACGAAACGGTTCATGAACGTCTCGCTGGAGACGTACTGGACCCTGTAGGTGGGGTAGTGGGTGATCACGTAGTTGCCGACAGCCTGGAGTAGGTGGGTTTTGCCGAGACCGGCATCTCCGTAGATGAACAGCGGGTTGTAGGAGCGACCAGGGGTCTCGGCGACGGCCTGGGCAGCGGCGTGGGCGAACCGGTTGGATGAACCGATGACGAAGTCCTCGAACGTGAGATGTCCAGCAAAGGGAACGTTGCTCGATGTGCTTGCCATCGGACTGGTGGATGTCGTGCCGGGTGGGTCTGGTACGACCATCATCGGCGGTGGGACCAGCGGCTCCCTTGCCGGTGTGGGCGTGACGATCCTGAGGGGAGGTTCTTCGTCGACCTCTTCACGGATCACGATCTGAAGGCTCAGCTGGTCGTCGCTTATCTGTGCCACAGCTTCGTCGACCATCGTGCGGTAACGGCCTTCTATGCGGTCCCGCAGGATGGTGCTGGGTACCGACACGGTCAGGGTCTCGGCATCGGCTGCGACGGGCTTGGCGCTGTTGAACGTCATCTGCCAGACGACATCAGACACTTGGTCCTGGATAGCTGCAGCACATGCCTCCCACAACACGGTCGCATTTGTCATTGCCAGGCTCCGATCAGGTTGTCCACAGATACGGGATATTCTGTGGAAATTCAACAGGAGGCGGAAAACAGCAGCCCTGCGACCACTCCGCCCCATCTGTGGGCGAGGCAACGTAGCAGCCTGTGGATGACAACGCGCTGGCCCAATATCCATAGCGCGTCGCGCCTGTTCAGACGGACGTTCGCGCGATCAGCGCTGCCACGATGCCAGTAGCGCGTAGGAACCGCTCGTAGCCTCAGGAGAGTATGGCGACCCAGCAAGATCTGTGGATAACCCCGTTTCCCCCCGACTGGCAGGGCGGTGTCGCCGTGGACCGGTGCACCGATCCTGAGGGATTGGTGGTTGGTGCGTACCCTGAGTGCCCCGTAGCCTGAGGCTCGGATTTCAGATCACCCATTCAGGGGTGGCCGGGTCCGGCCGGCCGTCAGGTCGGTTCCGTCGTCCAACGGGGCGACGCGCAGACCTTCCAGGTCCGCGACGACCGAAAATCGAAGGCACCCGGGCGCTCCCCCTCCTGATGACGTCCACCGTGCCGGTAGGAGACGATCCATGAAGCGTACTTATCAGCCCAATACCCGGCGTCGAGCCCGCAAGCACGGCTTCCGTAAGCGCATGCGTACCCGGGCGGGTCGCGCCATCATCAGTGCCAGGCGCAGGAAGGGTCGAGCCCGACTGTCGGCTTGATATCCCGTCTCAGTCGACGAGACGACTTTCATGCCCTACGTCGTGACGGACGCTCCGTTCGGCGCGGACCGATGCGTGTCGGCTTTCGGGCCGCAGGTTCAGCCGACGCCGGCGCACGTGTCGCCTACGCGATCCCCCGGCCGGTCGGGCCGGCGGTGGTCCGGAACCGTCTACGGCGTCGACTCAGGGCGATCTTCGTCGAAATCGATCGTTCTGCCCGCGCTCTTCCCGCTGGCGACTATCTGGTCCGGGTACGCCCGGGAGCTTCAGACCTGTCGTTCGACGAGCTCCGGCATCATCTGGCGGAAGCGATAGATGAATTCTCCAATGACTGATGAATCTATGAAAACACGCGCTGAACTGGGTGTTTGCGCCCGGATCCTGCTGGGACTGGTGCGCCGTTACCAGACCCTGGTGGACGGGAGACCCAGCCCGTGCCGCTTCGTTCCCACCTGTTCTTCCTACGCCCTCGATTCACTGGATCGACATGGGGCCGTGCGTGGTTCCTGGCTGATCCTGCGACGGCTGGGCCGATGCCACCCGTGGGGTGGCCATGGATGGGACCCGGTGCCCGGTGAGTCCCCCTTCTCCCAGCGAGGTAACGCCTGATGTTCAATGTGATCGCTGCCGTTCTTGCCTGGTTCTACGGGCTTGTACCCAGTTTCGGGCTCGCAATCATCCTGCTGACCTTCGTGGTGATGATCGTCGTCACACCGCTGACCCTCAAGGGAACGCGGTCGATGATCAAGATGCAGCATCTCCAGCCGGAGATGAAGAAGATCCAGACCCGGTACAAGGGCGACCGGGATGCGATGAACAAGGAGATGATGGCCTTCTACCAGGCCAACGGCATCAACCCCATGGGTGGATGCCTACCCCTCTTCGTCCAGGCACCGGTGTTCATGGTGCTGTACCAGGTGCTGCGCGGTATGACGAGGCGGCTGTCTGACACCGGGGCTGATATCGGATGGGTCGCAGGGCGTCTGGGAGCCGCCGAAAGTGTTTCCGGCGTGCCAGCGAACCTGCAGGCCTTCTATCCCGCGTATGTGGACCCCGGATCGGAGCTGTTCGTCGACCTGGCGAACGAGACCGAGATGCTTTTTCTCGGTTTCGACCTCTCACGGTCGGCGGGAGCAGCGCTGTCGCAGAGCGTGATGGCGGCGATTCCATACCTGATCCTGATCCTGGTGGTGTTCGCCAGCGCCTGGATCCAGCAGCGCCAGATACGCGGCCGGAACCCGGACGCCACGGTGAACCCGCAGCAGCAGATGCTGATGAAGGTGATGCCCTTCTTCCTACCGGTCATCTCGTTCAACCTTGATGCGGCCCTGGTCCTCTACTTCGTGATCTCAAACCTGTACCGGATCGCCCAGCAGGCCTACATCACACGGACCCTGTACGGCCCCGGCGGGGATTCGGAACTGGTGGTGGTCCTACCGGAGAAGGCGACCAGCGCCGAGAAGGACTCCAAGACGGGTCGGGGAGCACCCAAGGCGTCAAAATCCGCCTCGAAGCTGTCAGCTGCGAGCCCGTCATCGTCCGCTGCCCGAAAAGGTAGGACCACGGCGGGTGTAAATAGGAATGAGTCTCAAAACTCCGAGAGCAGCTCATCCAATGGGGATGGTTCTGCCGGGAGCTCCAGGCCCGGCCGGGGTTCGAAGGGGCTGGAGTCCGAAGGAAAAAAGAAGAAGAAGCCCGGACGACGGTCACGCAACAAGTCCGCAGATGAACAGACAACGATCGACAAGCGACCGCCAGCGGCTCGAGCAGGTGGGGGACGAACTACTCCCCTGGGTACTGCCGGAGCACATGGCGCCAAAAAGAAAAGGAGGAAGTGAGGATGGAGTGGATAGAGACCACCGGCATCTCACTCGATGAGGCCAAGGAACGGGCACTGGATCGACTCGGCGTAGCCGAGGACGAGCTGGAGGTGGAGGTTCTTTCGGAACCGACACGCTCGATGTTCGGTTTGAAGAAGTCCGAGGCACGCCTGCGTGCCCGGGTAAAGCCAACCAGCCCCCGACCGAAGGTGGAGCGGCGCGACCGCAACCGCCGCAATGATCGGAAGGGTGGCAAGGGGCGTTCGTCAGACGGACGCCAGGAGCAGCAGGGTGGCCGGGGACCACGCGACTCGCGTCAGGGTTCATCTGGCGAGGGCGGCAGGGATGACGGAAACAGACGTCGTCGTGGCAATGATCGTCCGGCCGCTCGCCAGCAGGACCAGTCGGCTCCGCCGACCGGTCGTGACGGCGACGATGGTCAGGGAAATGGAAAGTCGGACAGGCGCCGGGAGAATGGGGGCCAGTCTGCATCAAGGGAGTCGTCGGCGAAGTCGACGAATGGCAACGGTCGTGGAAACGATCGGGAGAGGGCTGAGGCCGAGGTTATGGATCTGCAGACGCAGGCTGGAATCACCGAAGGATTCGTTCAGGGTCTACTTGACGCGATGGGCCTTGAAGCCCGCGTGGAGAGCACGATCGAGGAGGATCGACTGACGGTGGAGGCTCACGGCCTCAACCTTGGTCTTGCCATTGGCAACCGCGGGGACACTGTTCGGGCCATAACGGAGCTTTCGCGGACTCTGGTCCAGAGGAGTTCAGACGGTCAGGCTGAAGGCTCCCTGGTTGTCGACATTGGAGGCTATCGCGAGCGCCGCCGGTCTTTCCTGGCGGATTTCGCCAGGTCACAGGCCGAGGCGGTACTTGATGATGGACGGTCGCGGACCATGGAACCGATGGCGGCTGCGGACCGCAAGGTGATCCACGACACGATCGGTGAGATCGACGGCCTGGAAACCATCTCGGAGGGAAGCGGCACGGACCGCCAGGTGGTCATCATGGTTGAGACCACCGGGTGACCACACCTGTCGAGGAAATCCTCGACATTGCGGTGGCCGAGGGGTTTCTTACCTCTCAGGCCGCCGCCGAGGGGCCCGCGCACAGCGCGGGCTTCCTCCGTTTTGGGGGGCTGGATGATTCTGGGGTCGTTTCCGACCCCGCCGCCGAGGGCGTACCGGTGGATCTGGATTCTGAGTTGATTGCAATCGACCTTGGGACCGGTGGTGGTGTACCCGGTCTGGTTCTGGCCACCCTGACGCCGAATCGGTGGATTCTGGTGGATCGGGGTGATCGGAGGTGCACGTTCCTCCGCTGGGCGGCCCGCGAGTTGGATATTGCCGATCGCGTCGAGGTCCATGCCATGGATGTCGTAGAGGTTGCACGTGGCGACCTCCGCGGTAGAGCAGGCTTGGTGACCGCCAGGTCCTTCGCTGCACCTGGGGCGACTGCAGAATGCGCAGCGCCGCTCCTGGCCCCGGATGGTGTTCTGGTGGTCAGCGAACCGCCGGGTGACAAGGTCGGGGCCCTGAACCGCTGGGTTCCGGAGGCGCTGGGCCAACTTGGGCTTGCGGACATGGGCGGATGGCGACATGGTGAGGCTGGATACAGGGCAATGCGGTCCACCGGCACCTGTCCACAGCGTTTTCCCCGTCGTTTCAGGCGACAGTTGGCCGCTCCCCTGTTCTGATCGGTGCTGTAGATACCCAAATTGTTTCACGTGGAACAATTTGGCCAGTGCCGCCTGCCGACTCCAGAAGTGTTTCACGTGGAACATTTTGGATGCCGCCGGATGGCTCGTGGAGGGTCCTTGCATTTGTCCACCACTGGAAGCATGATGCTTGCAATGTCGAGCAGGAACCGAAGTGCCCGTGTAATCGCCGTTGCAAACCAGAAGGGTGGTGTGGGTAAAACCACCACCACGATCAATCTGGGTGCGGCAATGGCTGAGTCGGGCCAGCGGGTCCTGATGGTTGATCTGGACCCACAGGCGAATGCGACCACCGGGTTGGGAATCCCCAACAGGGGTCTCCAGACCTCGATCTACGAGGTGATGCTCCAGCAGACGACTATCAGCGAGGTCATCTGCACCACCGAGGTACCGAACCTGGAGGTGGTTCCGTCGAGCCTTGCCCTAGCGGGCGCTGAGATAGAGCTTGTGACGGCATTCAGCCGGGAGCACCGGCTTGATCGTGCCCTGGAGACCGTGGCCGACAACTACGACATCATCCTGATCGACTGTCCGCCGGCGCTGGGCCTGCTCACAATCAATGCCCTGGTCGCTGCGGGCGAGGTGCTGGTGCCCATCCAATGCGAGTACTACGCACTGGAGGGTCTTGGCCAACTGGTGGGCAACGTCGAGCTGGTTAGGGAGAATTTGAATCCGGATCTGGAGGTCTCGACCATTGCGCTGGTCATGTATGACGCCAGGACGAACCTGTCCAAACAGGTGGCGGACGAGGTGCGTTCATTCTTCGGCGACAAGGTCTGCAGACAGGTGATCCCGAGGTCGGTAAGGCTCTCGGAAGCACCGTCCTTCGGACAGCCGATTACGGTGTTCGATCCAACGTGCCGGGGAGCGATTGCCTACCGTCAACTTGCCAAGGAGGTTCTGGGATGAAGAAGAGCGGTCTGGGTAAGGGTCTGTCGGCCCTCATACCCACGGCGGGAGCCGACGACTCTGAGAGTGGCTCAACTCGAGATGGCGTGTTGACGCCGGCCACGGTGCCAACGCCTGATACCAGTTTCGAGATGGTGTCGGTCGCCGACATCGAACCGAACCGCTATCAGCCCCGACGGGCCTTCGACGACGAGAGCATGGCCGAGTTGACGGCCTCCATTCAGGAAGTGGGGATCCTCCAGCCGCTTCTGCTCCGGAGGGTCGACGGTGGCTACGAGCTCGTGGCCGGGGAGCGGCGTTGGCGCGCCGCACGACGGGCGGGCCTGACCAGGGTTCCGGCAGTCGTGAGGCCGACAGAGGATCGCAACTCGCTGGAACAGGCGATCATCGAGAACCTCCATCGTGACGACCTGAACCCCATTGACGAAGCTGCCGCATTCCATCGCCTCATGGACGAGTTCGGGCTCACCCAGCACCAGGTGGCTGTGAGGGTGAGCCGTAGTCGGCCTGCCGTGGCCAACGGGCTGAGGCTTCTGCTCCTGCCCGATGACGTCCAGCAGATGATCATGGATGGTCGACTCAGTGCAGGCCACGCTCGGGCATTGGCCGGGCTGGGAGACCGCCAACTCCTTGAGCAGTTGGCCCTGCGGGTGGTCGAGGAGGGAATGTCCGTGCGCCAGACCGAGGCAATGGTCCGTTCTCTGGATGACATTCCTGTACCGGCACCAGATCCGGCCGCTGGTCCAGTGGTGAAGCCGGCAGATGCGGCATCCCTTGAGGTTGAACAGATCCTGAGTGACCGGTTCGACACGAGGGTTCGGGTTCACACCCGTGGCAGGAAGGGGCGAATCGTGGTCGAATTCGCGGACGAGGACGATCTGCAGCGACTCTTCAGGCTCCTGGGCGGCTGATCTACGTCCGGAGCGGGGCCCCTGGCACTCCAGCGCCTATGGGCTTCAGTCCTCCACGGGCGGTGCGTTGTCCGGGTCGGCGGCGGGGTTGGCTACCCAGCGGGTGATGGCAACGGCCAGTGCATCTGCGATTTCGGCAGTTGCCAGTACTACGGCCGACGGGGGAGCGAGGGCGCACAGGACTGCCGGCATTCGTGTCTGGCGTAGGACGGGCACCTGCCTTCCAGTAGCTGCCGTGGGGGGAACATCGGAGCTTCGCAGCGCACGGTCAAGGCAGGTGGCACAGTGGTGGGCGAGCCTGTAACCACCCTCACTCAGGAATCCGGGGGTCGAGAAGTAGCTTGCCTGTGAATGGGAACTATTCTCAATTTTTAGCCCAAGATACATTACGGCACTGAAGTCGTTGGCCGTTGAGGCCTGTGCCGCCTCGTCAGGATTGTCCAGGACAAGCACATTTGCTCCACGCGCCCGCAGAATTCGGGCGAGAGCGGATATCAGGGCACCAGAGTTTCCGAACTGTCCAATGGCCAGGCGCTGGTCCCGGAGGTCAGGGTTGCCCCGGCGGAGGCGATCCAACTCACGCACCTGTGCCACGGGGGTCCGACCGGATGACCTGCCCAGGAGTTGACGGAACGCATGGACTGTCTCGGAGCCGGCTATTACGTCGACGGCCAGCCCGGTGTTGCGCTGGAAGTCGCCGAGCGCACCCGCAGTATCGGGACCGAAGATTCCATCGATGCGACCTGCGTCGAATCCGAGGCTGCCGAGGCGGAGCTGGAGGTCGGCTACGTCGTCGCCTCGGAACATCGGAGCGTGCAGGTAGAGGTGGCGATCTCCCAGACGAACCCCTGCCTCCACGAGGGCGGCCTGTGTGGTCGCGTCCACCGTTCCATGCTCGTCGATGCCTCGCTCGGCCTGGAAGGCAAGCAGTGCCCTGGTCGTATCCGGCCCGAAGTGGTCGTCGGATACCTCAGCCTCGTCCACCGGGTGGCCGACGGCCAGAAGGCGACGGTGGAGGTCCCTGACAGGTGCTCCGCTATCGCTGGGGCGGATCGGGTCGGACATGCTGGGGGGCGCCGCTGGTTGAGGTCGTCCCGCCGGGATCTCCTAGAGGTACTCGGCCAGTTCTTCGAGGAGCTGGGGCTTGCCCTTTGCGCCCACCATCCGCTTGGCGGGAACACCGTTACTGAACAGGATGAGGGTGGGGATGCTCATGACCTCGAATCGACGGGCCAGATCGGGAGCCTCGTCCACGTTGACCTTGGCAATCCTGATGGATCCGGCCTGCTCAGCGGCAATTTCCTCGAGAATCGGCGCAATCATCTTGCAGGGTCCACACCATTCAGCCCAGAAGTCCACGAGCACCGGCTCCGACGAAGAGCCGACCTCCTCATCGAAGGTGGTCTCGGAAAGGTTCACAATGGCACCGGCCATGGGGGGGGTCTCGTTTCTCGAGTGGACTGTCAGGGTCCCTTTTCTATCGGCTCGCGGGCATGAACGCGTCACGCACCGGCGGTCGGGCCCGGCGAATCAATCGGTGCGGCTCTCCAGCCACCGCTCGGCATCGATTGCGGCCATGCAACCCGAACCGGCAGCGGTGATGGCCTGCCGGTAGGTGTGGTCCTGGACATCGCCACAGGCGAAGACGCCCTCGATGTTGGTCGTGGACCGGTCGGATCCGGTGATCAGGTATCCGGCGTCGTCCATGTCCAGTTGGCCGACGAACAGGTCCGTGTTGGGCCTGTGGCCAATGGCGATGAACACGCCGGATACTGGAAGGCTCCGTTCCTCGCCGCTGACCGTGTCGCGCAGTGCCAGTGCCTCCACCTTCGTGTCACCGATCACATCGACCACAGCGGTGTTCCAGGCGAATTCGATCCTGGGATTGTCAAAGGCCCTCTGTTGCATGATCTTGGATGCCCTGAGGGCATCCCGTCGATGGACGAGCGTCACCTTGGAGGCGAATTTCGTGAGGAATCCGGCCTCCTCCAGGGCGGAATCGCCCCCTCCCACCACTGCAATCTCCTGATCGCGGAAGAAGAAGCCGTCACAGGTGGCGCACGTGGAGAGCCCGTGTCCAATGAGGCGCTGTTCGGCCTCCAGGCCGAGCATCACGGAGCGTGCGCCCGTCGAAACGATGACGGAATCCGCGGTATACGTGGGCAGTGGCGCATCCGGATCGCCAATCCACATGGCGAAGGGGCTGACCGAGAAGTCCACCCTTGAAACCTTCAGGGTCACCAGTTCGGCGCCGAACCGGGTTGCCTGGGACCGCATGTCGGCCATGAGCTGGGGTCCCATGATCCCGTCGGGGAAGCCGGGATAGTTCTCGACGTCGGTGGTCAACATGAGCTGCCCACCCGGCTGGTCGCTGGTCGACGACGGTTCGCCCTCTATGACCAGCGGAGACAGGTCGGCGCGCGCCGCGTAAATCGCCGCTGTCAGGCCGGCTGGGCCGGATCCGATGATGACGACTTCGTGGTGGGTCATTCGCACTCCTAGGGCTATCGACGTGGTTTCCCGGGTCAGGGTCAGGAACGGGGCGTACGCCTGGACCAGAACCAGGCACCTAGAGCGGAGAGGGCGGCTCCCAGGGCGAGGTGGGCGGACCAGCTCTCGCCAGGGATGGCGACGTCCAGGAGCCGGAAGATGCCGATGCTGCCCAGGACCAGCGCCGCTATCAGGCAGAACGCGACGAAGACGCCGTGGACGACTGTGCGGACTGCTGTGATCGCCGGCTGCGTGGTGGCTGAACGGAGGCGCTCGACGACGTCCACGACCCGGTCGATCGATGTCGTCGCCCAGTCGTTGCGCCCGCCAGGGCCGTCGTCGGGGGTCGGGGCATCGGAGGGAGGTGCCGCCATCGTGCTCATGTGGTGGATCCTACCGACGACGGCCCCCGGGGGTCCTCCCGGGCCGTGGTGGAATCAGGACCTGAGGGTGAAGCAGAGCCCGATCACGCCCGGTCCGCCATGGCTCGCCACCACTGGTCCGATCACACCCACCCGGGTGATCCCCGGGGCCACAATGGACTCGAGCATCCCCGTCAGGTCACCGATGTCGTCGGCCTGGGCGTGCATGACCGACAGGATCTCGATGTCGTCCGCGTGCTCGGCGACCTTGTCCCGCAGCCAGGCAAGGGACTTCCTACGGGTCCGCTGCCGGCCGGCCTCCTCCACCACGCCGCTGCTGATGTCGATGAGAGGCTTGATCGACAGGAGGCTCCCCAGGAGGGCCTGGGCGTTTCCGATTCGACCACCCTTCCTGAGGTTCTCCAGGGTGTCGATGGCGCCGTAGACGTGGGTCCGCTCCCGCATGGCCTCGACCATGCTGACGATCTCGTCGGCTCCTGCGCCGCCGGCAGCGGCCTCCGCTGCGGCCACGACCATCGCGCCGAGACCAGCCGTGACAGATCGACTGTCGACGATCCGGACCTCGCCATCGGTCTCGCGGGCGCCCAGCTCGGCTGACTCCATGGTGGCCGATACCCCGCTGGACAGGCAGATGCAGACGATCGAATCCGCTCCCTCGGCGAGCCGGCGGGTAAAGACCTCCTGGAAGGCGCCCGGGGAGGGTGCCGCGGTCTGGGGCAGGTTGTCGCTCTGGGCCATCCGACTGTAGAAGTCGTCGATGCTGAGTTCCTCCCGGTCCAGGAACACGTCGTTGCCGAATCGGATGCTCAGCGGGACGATGTCGATGCTCAGGCGGGTGGCTTCGTCGTGGCTCAGGTCGCTGGCGCTGTCGGTGACGATTTGAACGGTCATGTTGACTCCTCGGGTCGGCCCGAGCGTACCCGAGCGGCCCGCACCCACCAGATTGCGAGCACGGCGACCGCTCCTACGAAGAGGAGCACGCCGACACCCGAGAGGCTCGTGGTTCGGACCATGAGGTGTGCCGACCTGAGTTGTAGGAGCCGGGCGTCATCGGGTGAGCGGACGGTCACCTGGAGCCTGGCGTTCCCGGAGGTACGTGCCCGAACCGGTATTGCGATCCGGTTGTTGCCGGGCACCAGCACGACGGCGAGGACCGCCCCCTCGGGGAACTCGAGGCGCCCATCGCTCTGCAGCACCAGGACGACTCGTGCATCGGTCGACAGGCCGTTGTGCACGCTGAAGGGGATGTCAGCAGAACGCCCGGTGAGCCGGACGCTCTGGTCCGGCGGGGTCGTGAAGGCGTCGAGTACCTCGCTGACAGAGGCGTAGACCGCCGTCAGGTAGGCGTTCATGGTGTCGGTGTCCAACTCGGCTGCAGCCGTCACCTCGAGTAGGTCGTTCAGCGCGGCTGCGTTCGGATGGGGACCGCCGAGAATGGCCGTATAGGCCGCAACCGTCTGCTCGGCGAGGCTGCGGTCCGTCGCTCGCCTGGACATGGACGTGATGGCATCGGGCCAGAGGTCGTAGGTGACGGCGGCGGCGGCATCAGCGGCCAGGGCGGCGTCGAAGAGGTCCGGGAGCGGTCTCACCCTCAGGAACGGGGCCTTCTCCAGGACCCCCAGGACCAGGTCCAGGGTGAGGGCGTCGATGGGTAGGTCGTCGGGAGCGGTGAGTACGGCCATCCTCGTCACGGTCGGATCCGACCAGGCCAGCAGCGCCATGTCGGCGAGCAGGTATTGGGCTGCCGAGACCGCCCCCTGTGGGTCCGTGAGGTGCCTGGCGAGATCGGGATCGGCCACCAGCGCCGGGTAGGCGGTGCCGTCATCTGCCACCAGCCGCGCCGGGAGGGTGCTCTCGGCGGACGCCGCCGATGGGCGGGGTTCCAGGTGGTCGGCCGACACGATGAACCGCTCGGCGCCCAACTGGCCCAGCAGGTCGAGGGTGGCTGCCACCGCCGTGGTCGGAAGTACCGCTATCGAACGGTCCGGGATCACCCCCAACTGGTCGATGAGGACCCGGTCGCCGTGGTCGAGGAGGTCACGGTGGACGTCGGAACGTTCGGCTCGGCGCCAGGCCTCGGGATCAGCGGTCACGAACGGCGAGGACTGGAGGCGGAAACGCTCCTCGACCGTATGGACAAGGTCGGCGAGGAGACGGGCGTGGTCCAGATCATCGGACCGGGCAAGGCTGAGCACGGTGGCGGGCGGGAGCCTGACGTCAATCGGGATGTCGGGATGCCCCTGGGCGGCACGGACCACCGCCTCCATCTGGTGCAGCGTGGCCCGGTCAGGCCGCAGGAGGCCGTCGGGTCGCAGCGGTGGCGGACCGTCGACGGTGAGGGTGATTCCGACCAGCAGTGGGCGATGGGCAGCCGCCTCACCCTTCGGGATGATGGGCAGGTGGACCAGAGGTGTGATCAGGCTGTCCAGGGGGGAACCGTCGGCGCCCACGAGGGTCACCGTGAGCGGGTAGACGCCGCCGGGCCGTGAGCTGAGGCGACCCTCGGTACCAACCTGGAGGACCAGCGATGCGATGCCGGCCGAGTTCAGGACGTCGGTGACCTCCATGTCCACCGGCCCGCCCAGGGGATCACCCAGAAGGCCGTCGCGAAGGGCCAGCAGGCCTCGGCGGTCGACGGTCCGGTGCAACTGGAGGCGGAGCGTCGTCTCGGCGGTGTTGCCGGCGATCCGCAACTCGAGGGCCAGGTCGCCGTCATCCGCGATCCAGGGGGACTGTGCGACGAGGGAGAGGGTGGCCGATCCGGACTCGGCGACAGCGGGCCCGGTGGCGGCCAGCAGGCCGACGACCGCCACGATCGCGGCGAGGAGCAGGCGCCTCATCGGACTGTGTCGTGCCGGAGCACGACGAGGCCCCCGGCCCGCTCCGCAAAGCCGTGGCGTTGGTAGAGGAGGCGGGCCCGGTCATTGTCCGGCTGTGTGTTCACCCAGACGTCCCGGGCGCCTGCCCGGTCCAGCCATGAGATGGCGTCCGCCAGCAGGGCAGAGCCGATGCCGAGGCCTTCGTGGCCGGGTCGGACCGCCAGGCGCTGCACGAACCCGCTGGTCGAGGATCGGCCGGCGATGGCGTAGGCCACCACCCGTCCGTCGACGCGGACGCACCGCTGTCGGCTCAGGTCGGTCGCCTCGCAGGCCTCGGCGTAGGCGGCAAAGTCGAACCTCCAGAACGGGCTGAAGGAGGAGAAGGCGTCGGCATCCGTGTCGAGGGTGTCGGCGAGGCGGCGACGGCCTATCCGGCTGAGCCGGTGCGGGGAGCGACTGGGCGGGGCCGGTTCTTCCGGCTGGAGGGGCCGGTGCATGAGTGTGAGGTGCTCCAGGGGCGTGAAACCGGCGGCTGTGAAGGGGCGCTGGTCATCAGGGGAGAGGGCTGCGGTCAGGACGGTCGTCACGTCACGGTTGCCGAGGAGTTCCAGCAGGTTGAGGACCGTTGCGTTGTCCGGTGCTGGACCCCTGACAGTTACCACCTGCGCTGTGGATGCGTCCCCACGCCAGGGGCTTATCCGGACTGTGGAATCGTTGCCGATACGGCGGTACTCCACCTGATTTATCCCGGACCCGGTGGCCGGTGCGCGCCGGTGCGCCAGTGGCCTTCTGCGGGCTGACTGGGTGGGCGGCCTGAGGTCGATGTCGAACAGGGTACGGCGCCGTTGATGGGCGTCACGGGCCGCCTCGGCCCGATGGTGGCGGGCCATGGGGCCCTTAGCCGTCGGGACCTGGGCGATACGCTCGCCGGGTGTCCGTACTGCTGGTGACCGATGAACGGTTCCTGGATCATGTGGCGGGTCGTCGCCATCCTGAATGTCCGGCCCGCCTCACTGCGGTGCTCGACGGCATCGACGCTGCGGGTCTGGGCGATGCGCTGGTTCGCAGGGCGCCGCTGCCGGTCGACGATGTGGATCTCCTCAGGGTCCATCGGTCCGACCATGTCGAGGCGCTCGTCGAACTCGACGCTGCCGGCGGAGGAAGGCTGGATCCGGACACGACAATGGGTCCGGGATCGTGGCAGGCGGCCCGGTTGGCGGCCGGGGCCGGTCTGGTGGCCATAGACGGGCTGCGCAACGGCGACGCCGAGGTGGCCTTCTGTGCCGTGCGACCACCCGGGCACCACGCGACACCCACCAGGACCATGGGGTTCTGCCTCCTCAACAACGTGGCGGTTGCTGCGGCATCGCTGGCTGACGCCGGAGAGCGGGTGGCGATAGTCGACATCGACGCCCATCACGGCAACGGCACCCAGGACGCATTCGTGGCTGATGGACGTGTCCTGTTCGTGTCCTGCCACCAGTGGCCTCTCTATCCGGGCACCGGTGCCGTCGATGAGGTCGGGACCGGAGATGGCCTGGGTACGACGATCAACGTGCCGCTTCCCGCCGGCGCTGCAGGCGATACCTACAGGTATGCAATGGACGTCCTGGTGGTCCCTGCTGTTGAACGGTTCGCCCCCGACTGGATTCTGGTCTCGGCCGGTTTCGACGCGCATCGGGCCGACCCGTTGACCGACCTCGGGTTGTCGGCCGGCGACTACGCCGACCTGATGGGCCGGCTCACGGGCCTGGTTCCGACGGGTCGACTGATCGCATTCCTGGAGGGCGGATATGACCTCGGGGCACTGGCCGACTCGGCCGGAGCCTTCGTGGCAGCAGCCCTGGGGGTCCGGTATTCGCCGGAGGCGACCACGAGCGACGGTCCGGGACGCCACGTCGTGGATGCACAGGTCGTACGACACGGGCTGGCATCGTGAACGGAGTCGGGGATCCCATCCGGGAGGGGGCCTTTGACGACCTCCGCGACTCGGTCGCCCCGGTCTCGGAACGGTTCATGGAGGCCGGCCATCGCCTGTACCTGGTCGGGGGGCTGGTACGCGATCGCCTGATGGGCGTGACCCGTGCTGCTGACCACGACCTGACTACCGATGCCACCCCGGAAGTGGTCCGCCAGCTCGTGGACGGTGTAGCCGACGCCGTCTGGCTGCAGGGCGAGCGGTTCGGAACCGTAGGCATCAGGGTCGGCGACCTCACGATGGAGATAACGACCCACAGGGCCGAGTCCTACGTGGGTGACTCCCGTAAGCCTGTGGTGAGGTTCTCCACGGACCTCCACGAGGACCTGGGTCGACGGGACTTCACGGTGAACGCCATGGCCGTGGACGTGGCCAATGGGCAGCTGCACGATCCGTTCGATGGCCGGTCCGACCTGGTTGCCGGGGTGCTGCGCACACCGCTCTCACCGGAGGTGTCGTTCGGCGATGACCCGCTCCGGATGCTCCGGGCCGCCCGGTTCCACGCCGGGTACGACCTCGCCCCGGTCGACGGCCTGGTCGAGGCGGCGCGCTCCCTGGCCGATCGGATCGGGATCGTCTCAGGGGAACGGATCCGAGGGGAGTTGTTCCGTCTGCTGGAGGTGGCGGATCCCACCGGCGGGTTCGACTTCCTGGAGGAGGTCGACCTGGGGTGGCGGGTGCTTCCGGAATTCGCCCGTCTGGATGCCGACGCCCGATCGTCGACGCTGGAGCGTGTGGCGGCCACGACCGCTGATCCGGTGCTGCGGTTGGCCGTCATTGCCTGGTCCACGGCCGGGTTGGCTGAGACCGCCGTGGCCCTGCGACTCTCCGGCGCTGATGCTGACCGGATCACCCTTCTGGTCGACGCAGCCGAGCGGATTCGCATCGGTGGAGCCGCCGGGGAACCCTGGTCGGACGGATCGGTGCGACGCCTGGCTGCGGCAATCGGGCCGATCCTGGATCCTGTGGTGGACTTCTCCGATTCGGTCGGAATCCTTTCCGGCGACCTTCGCATGGCACTGGGTCGGCTTCGTGGAGCAGGTGAACTCGACGACCTCGGGCCCGCTCTGGGTGGCGACGAGGTGATGGCCCTACTCGGCCTGGAGGCTGGCCGGGAGATCGGTGAGGCGTTGGCCTGGCTTGTTGAGCTTCGCCTCGACGAGGGCCGGATGGAGCCTGGCGATGTGGCGATTCGGTTGCTGGACTGGTGGTCCGCCAGGTCGTCGAGCTGATTGATTGGCGGGATCGCGTCGGTCCTGCTCCCGGTGGTCGCCTATGGTTGCGACGTGGTAGGTCGGCTAACCGGCGAGGCTAGACAGGTGGGTGAGAGCCTGCTGCCTGCCCGTAGGCCGGCGGATGTGGACTACAGGCTGGCTCGCCAGACGACCTTGAACGGTTGGCGCAGAGGCGACGTCGGACGAGACGTCCTCTGCGACGCCCAGCCCATGCTCCGACGTAACGCCGTGGCGTGCGGGACCCCCACCTCGGAGATCTGCCCGATCTGCGAGGACCACGAGATCGCCCACGTGACCTATGTGTTCGGGCCCCGACTGCCAGCCCATGGCCGTTGCATCTCGACACCCGGTGAGTTGGCGAGGCTGGATGCCCGCAGGGCCGACATGACCGGTTACGTGGTCGAGGTCTGTGCAGCCTGCGGATGGAACCACCTGGTCCGGTTGACCTCTCTGGGGTACCGCTGAGTCGATCCTTCGGGGGTCGCGGTGAAGTGTGTCACTTCCCCTTCACGGCCGGGCGACGTTCTGTTACCGTTTCCGGGACCGCCGGCAGCCACTGTGCGCTGGACGGAGAAGGAGACAGAAATGGCTCAGAGGTGCACGGTTCCCGTCGTTCGGGAACGCAAGGTCGCCCGTGGAGGCGACCCTCTGGTGATGCTCACCGCCTACGACGCTCCGGGTGCCCGGATGGTCGATCAGGCCGGTGCCGACATGATCCTCGTAGGGGATTCGGTTGCGATGGTCGTCCTTGGTTACGACGACACCCTGCAGGTGACCGTTGAGGACATTGCCCACCACACCCGCGCTGTGGCCAGGACCCACCCGTCGGCCCTTGTGATCGCCGATATGCCATGGATGAGCTATCACGTCTCGACAGCCGACACGGTCAAGAACGCCGCGACGCTGATCCGGGCCGGTGCCCAGGCAGTCAAGTTGGAGGGCGGCCGTCGTCGCATCCCGATGATCGAGGCGCTCGTGTCTGCCGAGATCCCCGTGATGGGCCACATTGGCCTGACACCCCAGTCGATGAACGCCATGGGCGGCTACAGGGTCCAGGGTCGTGACGCGGAGGCAGCCCTCGGTCTGGTGGATGCCGCCAAGGCCCTCGCCCACGCCGGCTGTTTTTCGATAGTCCTGGAGGGCATCCCGGCTCCGGTGGCGGCCATGGTCACCGCGGCTGTGGAGGTGTCGACGATAGGCATCGGGGCCGGTCCGGACTGCGACGGCCAGGTGCTGGTCTTCCACGACGTCCTGGGCCTGGAGCAGCGGATACGGCCGAAGTTCGTCAGACGCTACGCCGACCTCTTCGACCTCGGCGTGGCCGCTCTCACGGAGTTCGCCGGAGACGTCAGGTCCGGAGAGTTTCCAGAACCGGCCGAGTGCTACCGGCTCGATGACGGGGCGGCCGACGCCCTGGGTCTGTATGGAGCCGACTGAGCAGCTCCGGGACCACCATGGACCGGTTCAGGGTCCCGCGGGCGTCGCCCAGGGGTGACTGTCACACCCGGTGGTCATGCTGTGGTCATGGATGCGTGTCGGACCTCGGAATGCACGCCGGTAGCCTCTGGTTGCTTGCGTAGGTCCCGGTTCGCCGGTCGCCGTATGGAGCACGACAACCTGTTACCCCTGCCCCACACGGGGCCCCGGGCGCGCCAGAGGCGATGTCCGAGACCAGAGGAGGTGAGTGCCTGCCATGCAGGTCTATGAACTCATGATTATCTTCGGCGGCGAGCTCGAAGAGGATGCCGTTGCGGCAAGCCTTTCGAAGGTCACCACCAACATCGAGTCCGAGGGTGGCCGCGTGGTCACCGTGCGGGACTCCGCGCCATGGGGCCGGAGGCGTTTCGCCTATCGGATCAACCTCAAGTGGGAGGGCGTCTACGTCGTCCTCGAGGTAGTTACCGATGCGGGCAATCTCGACACCACCGATCGCATCCTGCGACTCGCGGACCGCAGTGACGTGGTCCGCCACAAGATCATGCGCCTTCCCGATGCAGAGGTCGCCAAGCGCGGCCTTCTCGGTGAGGTGGCGCCGGCTGAGGCCGGTTCAGGAACGGAGTAGAAGATGGGCTTTAACAACACAGTCACAGTCGTGGGCAATGTGACCCGCGACCCCGAACTGCGGTTCACCCCCGGCGGTGCGGCCGTAGCCAGCTTCGGCCTGGCGTGGAACCGCAAGGGACAGAATGACGAGGAGATCGTCTCGTTCTTCGACATCACCTGCTGGAGTGGCCTCGCCGAGAATGTGGCCGAGTCGATCACCAAGGGATCACGGGTAGTGGTCTATGGCCGGCTGGACCAGCGTTCCTGGGAGAACCAGGAGGGTGAGCGCCGCTCAAAGGTGGAGATAGTCGCCGACGATGTGGCTCCGAGCCTCAGGTGGGCGACAGCCGAGATCACTCGAAACGAATTCCGTGGTGACGGTGCCGGATCGTCGGCACCGACCGGTGGCGGCGATAGGCCCGCCCAGACACCCCAGACCGATGAGGAGCCCTTCTAATGGCACGTCGTACCCCTCCCCGCCGCACCAACAAGGGCAAGGAAAGCAACCGTCGCGGTAAGAAGAAGATCAGTCCGCTGACGATCGGCAAGATCGAGTTCGTCGACTACAAGGACACGAACCTTCTCAGTAAGTTCGTTTCGGAGCGGGCCAAGTTGAAGCCCCGACGCGTGACGGGCAACAGCGAGAAGCAGCAGCGGGAGGTCGCTCGGGCGGTCAAGAACGCTCGTGAGATGGCCCTGCTGCCCTACACCAACCGGGTGACCACCCAGCGTCGAGAGCGTCGGTCCGATGACCGGGGTCCACGCGCTGATGGTCCGCCGCCGCGTCCGACCGCTCCGCCACCGGGTTCCGGTGACGAGGCTTCGGCCGAGGAGATCGAGGCTGCCGAGGTGCAGGCCGACGTGACCGCAGTGGAGTCGGCCGAGGCCGCCGCAGTGGTCGAGGAAGGGGCGGAATCATGAAGGTCCTACTTCGTTCCGACGTCGACGGGCTCGGTCGCACCGGGGACATCGTCGAGGTGACCCGTGGCTATGCCCGCAATTTCCTGGTTCCCAAGGGTCTGGCCATCCAGGCTGCCAAAGGCGTAACGGCCCAGGCCGAGGCGATGCGACGCAAGCGTGCCCTGAAGGCCGCTGCCGATCGCTCCGATGCCGAAGTGATAGCAGCCCAGATCGCCGGCGTGGTCCTCCATGTGACCGCCAAGGCTTCTGAGGAGGGCCGCCTGTTCGGTTCGGTCGGCATTGCCGAGGTCGTCGAGGTACTCGCCTCTCAGGCAGGTCTCGTGGTGGACCGCAGGCAGGTGACCGGCGAGGTGGTCAAGGACGTCGGGTCGCATGAGTTCACGGTCGAACTCCACGCCGAGGTGGCGATCCCGGTGACAGTCGAGGTGCAGGCCGAGGCCTGAGCCCGAACTCCACGGAGCCACCTGGAAGTCGAATTCCAGGTGGCTCCGGTGGTGAGTCCGAGCCGGCGGGTGGACGTTCCACAACCCGGGTCGTGTTATCCACCCCACAGGTCGCCGGTTGTGGATGGACAGGAGGGGTTTTCCCTCTGGTACCCCACAGGGTCATTCGTGCATGCTCTCTGCGTGGGCGGAACGGTGGATGGATTGTCGATATGAGCGCGTCACCACCCGATGGGGATTTGGATCCGGCTGAGGACGCTCCGGGACCAGCCGACATGGCCTTTCCCGAGTTTCCGATCCCGGACGGCGCCCCGCTTCCCGAAGAACCCCCGCGGGACGAGGAACGGCCACCCAGAGCGCCGTCCCGGACCTTCGACCGTGGCAGCCGATCGCCTGTACGTACCTCCGTCGGGCGTGTACCTCCCCACAACCTGGATGCCGAGGCCTCGCTACTCGGCGCCATGCTGCTCTCGCGTGACGCCATTGCCGATGCCCTCGAAGTGGTTGCCGCCGAGCACTTCTACAAGCCCTCCCATGCACATGTATTCGAAGCGATCTGTGGCCTCTACTCCGCCGGTGAGCCAGCTGATCCGGTAACGGTGGCCGAGGCACTCACCCGGGCCGGGGTGCTCGACCAGATCGGTGGGCCGGGCCTCCTGCTGGAGCTCCAGGCATCCACGCCGGCCACATCCAGCGCCGGAAAGTACGCCCGGATCACCCAGGAACACGCAACCCTCCGAGGGCTCATCGGTGCGGCGAACGAGATCGCCGAGATCGGCTACGGACTCCCGGACGATGTCGTGAAGGCGGTGGACGAGGCGGAGAACCTCGTCTTCCAGATCGGACAGGGACGTGTCACCGACACGATGGTCCAGATGCGTGACGTCCTGAACGTGAGCCTGGATCGCATGGAGGAACTCTTCGAGCGGGGCGATTCCATCACGGGGACACCATGCGGCTACGAGGACCTCGACCAGCTCCTGTCCGGCCTCCAGAACGACGCGCTGATTGTCGTCGGTGCCCGCCCGGCCATGGGAAAGACCTCCTTCGTGTTGGGGATCGCCGCCCATGTCGGGATCAGACAGGAGCTGCCGACCGTGGTCTTCTCGCTGGAAATGAGCCAGATCGAGGTCTGCCAACGAATCCTGTGTTCCGAGGCGCGCGTCGATGCCTCCAACATCCGCAACGGCCAGCTGACGGCCGACGACTGGACCCGCATCAACAAGGGTGTGGGAAAGCTGGGCGATGCCCACATCTGGATCGACGACAATCCAAACACCACCGTTATGGAGATCCGGGCCAAGGCCCGACGCCTCAAGAGCCGCGTCGGCGACCTCGGCGTGGTGATCGTGGACTACCTGCAACTCATGTCCGGTCGGTCCAGCGCCGAGAGCAGGCAGGTGGAGGTGTCGGAGATCAGTCGAGGCCTCAAGATCATGGCCCGTGAGCTGGGGTGTCCCGTGATCGGTGTCTCCCAGCTCTCCCGAGGCCTGGAGTCACGTCAGGACAAGAGGCCGATGCTTTCGGACCTGCGGGAGTCCGGTTCGATCGAACAGGATGCAGACGTGGTGATTTTCCTCTACCGCGACGAGGTCTACAACGGGGATTCGCCGGACGTGGGTATGGCCGAGGTCATCATCGCCAAGCACCGGAACGGGCCCACAGGCACGGTCCGACTGGCCTGGTTGCCCCGCTACACGCGGTTCGCCGACATGTCGCGGGCCAGCTGAGGCTCACCGGTGTTCCTTGGCGAGGACCTGCTCAGTTGGCTGCTCCTCGCGCTCGGCGCGGCAATGGCGGTGGGAAACGTTATGGCGCTCGTGCGACCACCGCAGCAGCTCGAAGACGGGGACCTGATGAGACCACCACTCTGGCGGAGCCTGCTCTACATAGTCCTAGGCACGGTCGCCGGTTTCTGGGCTGTCGCCTCACTCATCGGCTGAGGGCTCATCGGCTGAGGGCTCGTGGGCTGAGGTCTTCGACCAGTCGGATCCTTCGCCGGATCGGGCCGGTGGTTGGGCTACCGTCCAAGGTGGAGGTGACGTAGATGGCTGAAGTGGTGACCACACAACTGCTGGATCCGGGGTTGATCGATGCATGTGGCGCCCAGCCCGGCATCGCCTGTGAGTGGGTGTGGGACGCCACCGCCAGCGAGGCCCTGGCCCCCCTGGTGGACTGGCTGATCGAACGTCCGCTCAAGGTGGCGGTCATCCTGATCGGCGCCGTGGTCGTGAACCGCCTGGTGAAGCGGGCCATCGACCGTCTGGTCAGCCGCCTCGTGGAATCGAGGACCCGGGAGGAGGGCGAGGCTGAAGCCGAGTCATCGACCCGGCTGACCCAGCTGGGGCGCCGGGCCCGGGGCAGGCTTCAGAAGATTAACGATCAGGCCGACCGCTCGCGACAGCGGTTTGTGACCCTGGGAACGGTGCTTCGCGGCCTGGCGGGAGTTGCCGTCTACGCCGTGGCTCTCATGGTGGCCCTGGGAGAGCTGGGGCTGGACCTGGCACCCCTGATCGCCGGTGCGGGCATCGTCGGCCTAGCCATCGGCTTTGGGGCCCAGTCGCTGGTGTCCGATTTCATCGCCGGGATTTTCATCATCATCGAAGACCAATACGGGGTAGGTGACTACGTGGACGTGGGTGCCGCTTCGGGCACGGTCGAGAAGGTGGGCCTGAGGACCACGACCTTGCGGGATGTCAACGGGACGATGTGGACGATCCCCAACGGTGAAATCCGCCGGGTGGGTAACTCCTCGCAGCTCTGGGCCCGCACCGTCCTGGACGTCGACGTTGCCTACGACACCGACATCGACCTGGCGGCCAGCGTCATCAAGGAGGTGGCCGACGAGGTCTGGCGGGAGAACTTGGACTCGACGACCATCATCGAGGAACCGGAGATCTGGGGCGTGCAGAACTTCGGAGCCGACGCCATCTCCATCCGACTGGCCGTGAAGACCGAACCCGGCGAACAGTGGGCCACCGGGCGCCTCATCCGGGCCCGGCTGAAGAAGGCATTCGACGCCAACGGCATCGAGATCCCGTTCCCACAGCGGACGGTCTGGGTAAACCAGGTAGACGAGAACGCGCCCGCCGTGAAGCCCGTGACCACGATTCGCCGGGACCTGCTCGGGAAGCGGTCGGGCAGCGACGGCGAGGAGTAGTCCCAGCTACCGGCCTGCCGCCGACTCAGGAGTCGCTGCGGTCGATGGCCCGGGTGTCGGTACCCAGGTAGCTGGCCACCACCAGGGGGTTGTTCCGAACCTCGTCGGGTGACCCCTCTGCGATCACCTGTCCGGCTTCCAGGCAGTAGACCCGGTCCGAGAGAGCCATGATCATCGGCATGTCGTGCTCGATGACGATCATCGTGGCGTGCAGTTCCTGCTGGATCTGCTTCAACAGCGGCCCGAATGCCTCGGTTTCACGCTGGGCCACGCCGGCGGTCGGTTCGTCCAGGCACAGGATCTGGGCGTCAAGGGCCAGGAGCCCCGCCAGCTCCACGATCCGTCGGGTTCCGGTGGACAGTTCGGCAACGAAGCCATCGGCGTAGCGACCCAGGCCCAGGAAGTCGATCAGGTCCGAGGCGTCGGAGGCCATGGCGCGTTCTGCACGTGACGAGGACGGAAGGAACAGGGCGGTCGAAAGCAGGCCGGTGCGACCACGGGCCTCCAGCGCCACCTGGACCGTCTCGCGGACGGTCAACTCCGGGAAGAGTCGGGCGGCCTGGAACGTCCGGCCCAACCCGACGCGCGCCCGGGCAGAGGCCGAGTGGTTTGAGACGTCGGTGCCGAGCATCTCCACGACGCCCTCGGCCGGGGCGAAGCCGCCGATTGCATTCATGAGAGTCGACTTTCCGGCGCCGTTCGTGCCGATGAGGCCGACCACCTCGCCGGGATGGGCCACGATCGCCACCCGGTCCACGGCACGCAGACCCCCGAAGGTGACGGACACGTCCGTCACAGCCAGGGCAGGGCCGTCGTAGACAGGCCGGTCCCGGGCACCACCGAGGGCAACTGCTGGTGGGCCGGTGGAGGTCTTGGAGGGCGCCTCAGGGAGGCGGGATTCGGCCCACCGGAGGAGGGCGTCCCTGGCTGAGTAGGTGATCTGGATGAGCCCGCCCGGGAAGTACAGCAGCAGGATGAGCAGGCCGATGCTCGAGGTGAACAGGGGGATCAGCTCGTTGTCGGGCCAGAAGGCCGGTAGGCCGATCACCCAGAGGGCGCCGACGACCGGCCCCATGAGGGTTCCCAGCCCTCCAATGACCACTATCGACACCAGTCGAAGCGAGTCGCTGATCTGGAACAGGCGCTCTGTGTAGGGAATGTTCTGGACGAGGCCACCGAGGAGTGCTCCACCCAGTCCGGCGATTCCCCCGGCCAGCGAGAAGGCGAGAAGCTTCGTCCGGGTGGGGCTGACGGTGTAGGCGGCAGCCGTGTACTCGTTCTCCCTGATCCCGATTATCGAGCGACCAATGCCGCTCGCCCGGAGCCGTGCCACCACCACCAGGAGCACAACGAGAATTCCCAGGCAGAGGTAGTAGTAGGCCCGCTGGCTGGAGAGGTCCAGCGGTCCCAGGCTGCCGCGCCGAAAGGGGATGCTCTGGCTGTTGCCGCCGTTGAGCATCGGGCGCCGGTAGAGGTACTGCTGTGCCGCCATGGCAAAGGCGAACGTCGTGACCGCCAGCAGCAGCCCCTTGACGCGCAGCGCGCCGAGGCCGATGAGGGCCGCTGTTATCGCCGCCATCGCGGCGGCGAGCAGCATGGAGACCAGGAAGGGCACCCGTGGGAAGGTGACGGAGAAGAACTCCCACTTGTCGCCGATTCCCACCCCGACCGTGAGCCCCCGGTTGAACCCGGCAGCGAACAGGGCGCCGATTCCGGCGAAGGCCATCTGGCTGAGGGAGAGCTGGCCCGCCCATCCGGTCACGATGGTCATGGATAGGGCGCATATTGCAAACGCCAAGATGCTGGCGTACAGCAGGTGACGCGACGGTCTGGTCACGATGTAGGGCAGGACCAGGGCGATGGCCAGGAGGAGACCCAGCGCACTGGTCGACAGGCCCCTGATCCACCAGATCTCCCTGAGGCGTTCGGGGATCGGTCGACTTCGGGCCGAGAACGAGAACGATCCCGCGTCATCACCCGAGCCGCGGCTCTGGAAGGCCACGGCGATGGCTACCACCACGAACAGCAGGAAGTCGATGAGGCCGCCCTGGTTTATGAACACGAACTGAACATGGGCCTGGACGACACCGATGGTTACCCCGGCGGCCAGCGCCCTCGGGAACGAGACCATGCCGGCGATCACCGCCGCGGCCAGGGCTCGGGCCATGGTGTTGGGACCGAGGTTCGAGAGGCCTCCGATGCTTCCCCGGTTCGCCGAGAGCAGCAGCAGTGAGATTGTCGCCAGGAGGCCGGCGATCGTCCACACGAATAGCTGGACCATTTTCGGGTCGATACCCGAGAGTCGGGCAAGGTCGGCGTTGGTTGCAGATGCCTGGACCGTCTGGCCGAACACGGTGCGATTCAGGAACCAGGACAGGCCGACCGCCAGCAGCGGGACCACTACGAGAATGGTGAGTTTCGGGCCGGTGATCCTTAGGCCCAGTACGTCATCCCAGATGAAGGTGAGGGGAGCCGGAAACCGTTGGCCGCGGGATCGTTCCAGGTCCGGGTAGGAGGCCAGGACGGCCTGCATCAGCTGGGCGATCCCGATGGTGGCCACCAGCACAATGACCCGGGGAGCGTCGAACAGGCGTCGGATGACCGCCCGCTCGATCAACGCCCCGACGATGATGCCGACCACAAGTGCAATGGGCAGTGCCAACCAGTAGGGGAAGTCGTAGTTGATCACCAGCAGGGCCATGAGCCCGGTGGCTGGGAGCCCCATGTTCCCCACGGCCAGGTTGATGACCCGGGTCGACCGGTAGACGAGGACGACTCCGAGGGCGAGCAGGCCCAGGACCATCCCGTTCACGACACCGTCGAACCAGAGTTGGCGGGTGGTCCAGACCGCCAGGACAGCGCTGTCCACCTCAGCCGCCGTCCCGTCCCAGGAACACGGCCCGGGCCAGATCGTCACGCTCGAGCAACTCCTGGGCCGAGCCCTCGAACCTGATCTGGCCCTTCTCGAGGAAGATGGCCCTGTCGGCGATTGAGAGGGCCACGTTCAGCGACTGCTCGACCAGGATGATCGTCTGGCCCCGCTCCTGGAGTCGTTCGATGAGCTCGAGCAGGTCCTGGACGACGGTTGGGGCCAGCCCCAGCGAGAGTTCGTCGATCAGCAGGATCTCCGGCTCGTGTAGCAGGACACGGGCGAGGGCCAGCATCTGCTGCTGGCCGCCGGACATGGAGTTGGCGCGTTGGCCCTGACGACGTTCCAGGTCGGGGAACAGCTCCAGGACCGAGGCGATGCGGCGTTCCACATCGACGCTGTCACGCCGGTGGATGTAGGCGCCCATCACCAGGTTCTGGCGGACGGTCATGTCCGGGAACACGCCCTTGCCGCCCGGCAACTGCTGGATGCCGAGACGGGACCGCAACTGCGGCGAGGTGTAGGTGACCGTTCGGCCACCCAGGCGCACGACCCCGCGCTCGGGGATCCCCAGCCCGCTGATAACGCGCAGGATCGTGGACTTGCCGGCACCGTTGGTGCCCAGCAGGGCCAGCGTCTCGCCCTTCTTCACCTCGAAGGCCACGTCGAACAGGACCTGGACGGGGCCGTAGGAGAAGTCGATGTTGTTCAGCTGTAGCGCTGGAATCTCGTCGTCGCCGGAGGTCCGTCGCTGCTCGTCCTGTTCGTCGAAGAGCTCCTGGACGTTGAGGGACAGGTCATGTCGGACGTGCTTGGCGCCGCGGTACATGATCAGGCCGCCGAGAATGGCCGACGGGATGGTCAGCACCAGGGTGGTGACACGTGGGCCCCACGAGTCGGCGAACATGAACGAGATCAGGCCGCCGCCCGTACCGCCGATGAAGAAGATGTAGAGGGTGATGAGGGCGGTGCCGCTGCCCCGCAGGCGGTAGGGAACGATGGCCTGCATGACCGGGCTGACCATTGCGAACGCCGTGTTCAACATGACCAGCGTCGGGATCGAGAAGGCGATGAAGAGCGGGACGGTCGGCATGGCCCACTGGATGGGCTTGAATACCGCCGAGAAGCCGATGAGGGCACCGATCATGTGCAGGGTGCGCGTGGGGTTCTCCCGCCAGAGCCGGTCGAATTTGGGGCCGACGTAGACCAGGGACAGGACCGTGAAGAGGCCGGCGGCGGTGGCCCAGGCTCCCCGCTCGAACGATTCGAGGCCGAACTTGTCCTCCAGCCAGAGGTTCTCCAGCACTGGGGCGGTGAAGAGGCCGAATCCCAGGGCACTGAATCCGACGACTACCGACTTGACGGTCTTGATCCGCATCAGTCGTGAGAATGCGGCATCCATCGAGACGGGAAGAGGGTCGTCTTCGGTGAACGACTCGCCTAGTACGTCCTCCTTCTCCCACCGTCCCCGCTGCGGCTCCTTTAGGAAGAAGGCGGCGATGGCGGCGATTGCCACCGGGATGCCGAGGATGTAGTAGGTCCACCGCCAGCCGTCCACTTCGCCCGGCCCATTGGCGATCGCCGCGATCCCTCCCACGAGGATGGGGCTGATGACAGCGATGAGGCGGCCGGTGCCCTTGTCGATGGCCCCGATCCGTCCGCGGATTCCGATCGGGTAGGTGTCGGCGATCATCGACGAGTGGACCGGGATGGTGTTGGCCTTGGCTATGCCCACACCGAACCGGGCCCAGAAGAAGCTGAAGGCGTTCACCGCCATGCCGGAAAGGGTCACCATGGCGGCGAAGATGATGCTGGCCCAGCCGATGATGGGGACCCGCCGCATGCGGTCGGCGGCCCAGCCCATGGGAATGGCGCCAAGGACGACAAACGCGCCTGACGAGCTGGCGATGAAGGTGATGGTGCCGTCGCTTACGCCGAATGTGTCGCGGATGTCGGGGGCGAGCACGGCAATGGCTGCGGTCTGCAACTCGTCCAGGGAGTTGAGGATCATCAGGACCACGAACGTGGCAGCGCCACCGCCCATGGCGAGACCCTTCTTGAGGCTGATCCCCTCGCTCTTGACACCCGGTAGCAGGTCGTCGGCGAAGAGGACCTCGCTGGACTGGTGCTCGGCCTGGCGGGCGGCCTCCTCGTCGAGGACCGTGGCGGCGAGCGCCGTGACGCCGCTGGATGCCGTTTCGTCCGGGACGGGTTCGACGGGCGCGCCGTCGTCGGCGATCACGGGCTCCTCTTCCTCGCGGCCGTCGTCTGCCATCTACAGGTTCCCCCCGTGCCCCCACTCAGGAGCGGGGGACATCCTTCCACGCCGTGTCCCGGTCGATCCCCGGTTCCCTGGGCAGGCCCAGGGAACGTTCGGCCAGGTTGTTCTTCTGGACCTCGGTGGTTCCTCCACCGATGGAGATGCTGAACCGGTTGACCACCTCGGCCCTGACCCAGTTGCCAATGGGGTCGTTGCCAACCAGGGCGGCCGGGCCGGCGAGTTCGGCGGCCAGGTTTCCGGTCATCACCTTGGTGCCCGCAGCCATGACCTTGGTGAGGGCCGGATCGAACGGTGGCTTGTGCCCGTTGCGTACCGACGACTGGATGCGCTGGCCCATGAGGGCCTGCAGCTTCTCCCGACTGATGATGGCAGCCAGTCGCTGCCTGACGATCGGGTCTTCCCGGCGGCCATTCGCCGAGGCCAGGTCGCGTAGGCGATCCGACGTCGGCGCACCGCCACCACGGCCTATGAAGGCGGCTTCGTTTGAGAGCACGGTTCGCGCTGGACCCCAGCCGCCGTGGATTTCGCCGACCACCTGGCCTGCGGGTATTCGTACGTCGGACATGAACACCTCGCTGAAGTGGGCCGAACCGTTGGCCTGGACCAGTGGCCGGACCTCGATCCCCGGTGAGGACATGTCGACCAGCAGGAAGGTGATGCCCCGGTGCTTGGGAACGTCGGGGTCGGTACGTGCGAGCATGAATCCCCAGTCGGCGAACTGGGCGCACGAGTTCCAGACCTTCTGCCCGTCAACCACCCATTCGTCGCCGTCGCGCACTGCGCGGGTGGCGAGGCCGGCCAGATCGGATCCGGCACCGGGCTCGCTGAACAGCTGGCACCAGGCCACCTCACCGCTGACCAGCGACGGCAGGAACCGGTCCTTCACTTCGGGCGTGGCATGGGCCAGGAGGGTGGGCCCCAGCATTGCAATGGTGGCTCCTATGAAGCCGGGTCCAGAGCCGTAGGAGGTGGACTCTTCGGAGAAGATGCGTTCGGCCCAGGCCGGGTGTGCTCCTCCGCCGTACTCGGCGGGCCATGTGAGACCCGCCCAGCCGTGTTCGGCGAGGGTGCGCTGCCAGGCTCTACCGCGTTCGAAGTAGGCCTGGGCCTCGGCGTTATTGGGAAATCCTGATATCTGCCAGGGGTCGGCCGCGGCGAGCGGTTCCGCCCAGGTGGACAGGAAGGCGCGCGCCGATGCCCTGAAAGCCACCTGGTCCGGTGATTCGGTGGCGCCACCTGCCGGGCTGGAAGGACGGTCGGGCACGGCCGCCAAGACTAGTGGCACCAGAAATCTGACGGACCATCAGAAACCCCGTTTCTATGGGCGACATCGGCAGCCTGCGGGCCAAGGCCGGTCGTAGAGCCTTCAGGCCAGAGGGTCCACGTCGTCCACCTGCTCGAATACCCGCTGCACCTTGCCGACCTCGGTCCGTGGCATGGAACCCGCGGGCACCAGCTCCAGGTCGGCCCGTATGCGGATCCGATCAGCGAGCACCCGGGCGACCCGATCAGCGACAGGAGACAGACGGTCTTTGGCATCGGCGGTGGCCTCGGCCCGGATACGCAGTTCGACCATGGGGCCACGTCGGTCCACGACGATGGCGTAGTTGGCTCCCACGCCAGGGTCGTCCATGAGGACGGCCTCGATCTCGCGGGGATACACGTTTATGCCCCGGATGATGAGCATGTCGTCGGCACGCCCGGTCAGGCGCGCGATGCGGGTCCAGTGCCTGCCGGGCACCCCGCCGTCGGGAAGTATCCGTGTGATGTCACCGGTGCGGTATCGCAGTACCGGCATGGCCTCCTTGGTGAGCGTGGTCAGGACCAGCTCGCCGAACTCGCCGTCAGCGACTGGAGCACCGGTCTGCGGGTCCACGATCTCGGGTAGGAAATGGTCGTCGAAGACGTTCAGGGCGCTCAGGTCGTCCGGTGCCTCCATGGCCACGCCCGGGCCGGATTTGGGATCCCGAGGGGTGACTCCGTTGAGGCGATCACCCGGCCCTCACCACGGCGGAGGCGACGATCAGGTCCCAGGCGGCCAGTCCGACTGACTTGAACAGGGTGATCTCGTCCTCTGATGCCCGACCGGCGGCGCCGCTGCAGAGTTCTGCCAGGTCGCCGACGACGTGGTCGAACGACCATTCGCCGTCTGCGGCCGGGACCATCAGGTCGCCGGCTTCGGCTGCTGCTGCATGGCGGTTGTCCACGAATACCGAAGCGAGGTTCACCAGGTCGGAGTCGACCTCGCGGCGTGCCACCGAGTAGGAGCCGACCAGTCCCACGTGGGCGCCCGGTCGCACGGCTCCGGTGGGGACGACCGGGGTGGTCGACGAGGTGCAGCCGCACACGATGTCGCAGCCGGCGGTCTCCTGTGGGTCGGCGGCGACCAGGGCACGACCACCGGCCAGGTCGACCACCTCCGGGTCGGTGACGAAGGCCGCTGAGGAGTGCGGGGTCCGGCCGGCCACGAGGATCTGCGTGATGCCCGGGCGCACCACCAGCATCGCCTCGACGTGTCCCCGGGCCTGCACGCCGGTGCCGAATATCCCCAGTGTGGAGGCGTCGGGACGGGCCACCAGGTCGGCCGCCAGGGCTGAGGCGGCCGGGGTGCGCAGGGTGGTGAGCGCAGATCCATCCAGGGTGGCGGTCGGAACACCGGTCTCCCGATCGCAGTAGAGGTAGAAGCCGTGGATCAACGGCAGGCCCCGATCCCGGTTGCCCGAGATGACGTTGACGATCTTCACCCCGATCCCGGCAGGTGACACCGCCGGCATCATGAGGAAGTCGTCGGTCGGGCCCAGGGAGACCTGGGTGCGGGGGTGGAGGTCGCCCAACAGCAGCGATCCCGTCCGGAGCGCCTCTATGCACGCCGGCATGTCCACGATTGACCGGATGGCCGCAGCGTCGAAGTGGGGGAGTCCGTTCATCAGGTGGACCTCATCGGAACACGAACCCCAACCCGATCGGGTCGTGGGGGTCTAGGTGGAAGGTTGTGGTGGCATGCCGGTGGGCTGAGCCCTCGACGCTGGTCACCAACCCGGCGTCGGTCACCCTGACCACCCGGGCGGTGAACATGTCGCCTGCCACACCGTGGTTGTGGAATGGGACCTCCGGAGCGATCCGGCCGTGGTGGTGGAGCAGGGCCAGCCTGGCTGAGGTGCCGGATCCGCACGGAGACCTGTCCACCTGTCCGTCGGCGAAGATCGTGACGTTGCGTTCCTGCAGTGGGTCCTCTCCGAGGGTCTCGTGGATGATTGTTCCGTACAGCCCGGAGAGACGGCCATCAGTCGGGTGGACCACCGATGGATGGTCGCCGAGGGCCGCCTTGACCTCCCGACCCAGGGCAATCAGGTCGTCGACCCGGTCGGCGGTTGCCGTCAGCCCGAGGTCATCGATTGCCACAGAGGCGTAGAAGGCACCTCCGAACGACACGTCTGCGGTGACGTGTCCGAAGGAGGTACCGACGCCTAGGCCGGTAGCCGACACGAATGAGGGCACGTTGGTGAAGCGCACCGAGGCCACCCGTCCGTCCACCATGCGGGCCACCGTGTGCAGGCGACCGGACGGAGCGTCCACCACCACGTTCACCTCTCCGCTCTCCGGGGCCGTGATCCGCCCTGTGTCGATGGCCCAGGTGGCGATGGCGATGGTGCCATGGCCGCAGGCGGTGGAGAACCCGTCCTTGTGAAAGAACACGATGCCAACATCGCCGCCGGGGCCATCTGGTGGCACCACCATGCCGCCGTACATGTCGGCGTGGCCACGTGGTTCGTGGCAGAGGAAGCGCCGATGGTCATCCAGGTTCGCCATTGCCCAGGAGCGCCGGTCCAGGACCGAGTCGCCCTGCATGCCACCCAGGTCCACGATCCGGAAGGGTTCGCCGGCAGTGTGGTAGTCGTCGGCGACGATCACCTCGCCGGGGCCCAGCACCATGGCGACGAACCGTAATGCGTCGGCCGCGATCACTCCTGCTACCCCCTCGATGCCCATTACAAGGAGATACCGGCGAGGGTGGAGTTGACGCGGGTGAAGCGGGCGGCCGAGCAGGCCCGGGGCGGCCGTCGCGCCTGACGTGGTCCGGACCGGGAGAAGTGGAGCGGGTGACGAGAATCGAACTCGCGTCATCAGCTTGGGAAGCTGGGGTTCTACCATTGAACTACACCCGCGGGAGCCGTCAGCGTAGCGATCAGGGTGGCCTCATCGCCGTTGGGAGGCTGGTCGTTCCGACCAGGTGGGTGCTCAGGCCAGCTCTGCGATGTGGGCCACCGCATCGCCGTGGTTCACCAGCGGTGACCGGGTGCAGCCGATCACCATGCCGTCACGCGGTGCTCTCACGGCGGCCACGCTGTTCCCGAAGGCATCGTCGATGCAGTCCGGCTGGACCTCTGGATCTCTGGACCTCTGGGCCGCCGACGACGATCGGGCCGTGCTCAGCCATTGGTCGCTCCACCGCCCGTATCCCCGACCAGCCCGTCTTCGTCCGGTCCAACCACATCGCGGGACCTGTTCGCCTGCTTGAGGGATTTCGGCGGTTGGCCGAGGAGGTAGGACTTGCCTGTATCGACCAGAAAGCGTCGTCGCAGGGCCTGGCGGCCCAGCAGCATCCGGAAGCCCATCTGGTCGCGTCGCGTCAGGGTGAACTCCACGTCGACGATCTGGGAACCGATTCGTACCGGGAGCACGACGACCGGCCTCCGCTCGGTGGTCCCACTCGACGAGCGCACCTGGCGCCGGTCCAGCACGCGGGCTTCAACCTGCACGGCAGCTGCAGTCGATCGCTGCCACGGGTAGATGTGGAACCTCACCCATTCACGGTTCTCCACTTCGAAGGTGTGGAGACCGGCGGCATGCAGCGATGAGGTCCGGGCGCCGGTATCGACCTTCGCCTTCAGCCAGTCGACGCCGTACTCGGGGAGGCCGACCCACTCGCGCCAGCCGAGGGTGGGTTGGGACCGCGCCGTCGGCTTCTTCGCGGACGGCTTCTTATCTACCCGGATTCCGGGGTCCACCTCGTCTGCGTCAACGGGCTCTGACCTGGTCACGTTCGCCTTCCTACGATGGTCGCCGGGCACCGGGGACCATACGCCTCCATAATGATGCCTCTGACGCAGGCTGGCCGACCCCGGAGTCAACGTGAAGCTAGCGATCCTGTCCCGACAGCCGAACTCGTACTCGACGGCACGTTTACGCCTCGCGGCCATTGACAGGGGTCACGAGGTCGACGTACTGGACACGCTCAGGTTCGCCATCGACCTGGCCAGCGACGACCCGGACCTGCAGTACCGGGGCAGGCCCATTGAGGACTACGACGCCGTGATCCCGCGGATCGGAGCGTCGATCACCTACTTCGGCACAGCGGTGGTGCGCCAGTTCGAGCAGATGGACGTCTACACGCCGAACACCGCCAACGGCATTGCCAACTCACGCGACAAGCTGCGGGCCATTCAGATCCTGTCCCGGCATGAGATCGGCATCCCGGCGACCGCCTTCGCCCGCAACCGCGACGACGTGCTTCCCGCCATCGAACGCGTGGGTGGTGCCCCGGTGGTGATCAAATTGCTCGAGGGGACCCAGGGGATCGGGGTGATCCTGGCTCCGGACATCCGTGTCGCCTCGGCCATCATCGAGACCCTGCAGAGCGCGAAGCAGAACGTGCTCATTCAGGCCTTCGTGAAGGAGTCGAAGGGAAAGGACGTGCGGGCGCTGGTGGTCGGGGACCGTGTCGTGGGCGCCATGCGTCGGACGGCGGCCGGCGACGAATTTCGGTCCAACGTGCACAGGGGTGGCACCGTTGAAGCCGTGGAGCTGGACGAGGAGTACGAGGTCACGGCTGTGAGGGCCGCCCAGATCATGGGCCTTCGGGTGGCCGGGGTGGACATGCTCGAGGGGAACGACGGGCCGCTGGTGATGGAGGTCAACTCCTCGCCGGGCTTCGAGGGCATCGAGGAGGCCACGGGGCTCGACATTGCGGGGGCCGTGGTCGACTTCGTCGACGACCAGGTGGCGTTCCCCGAACTCGACGTTCGCCAGCGCCTTTCGGTGAGCACCGGATACGGGGTCGCTGAGATGCAGGTACGGGAGGACGGTGCCTGGGTCGGCCAGACCATCGGCGAGAGCGGCCTGCTTGACCGCGACATCTCGGTACTGACCCTCCACCGTGGCGCCCAGGTCATCCCCAACCCGCGGGTGCAGCGGGTGCTGGAGGCCAACGACCGGCTGCTCTGCTTCGGTCGTCTGGAAGAGATGCGCGACATGATCCCTACCCGCCGTCGGCGCTCGAGGGTTCGTCCCCTGCCCATCGATCTGGGTTCGGGTCGTCCGATCGACGACGAGACCGAGGCCTGACCTCCGGCAGGGGCCGGGACCTGCGAGAGGTCTAGGTTCACAGGAAGCCGAAGGGATAACACCATGGCCGAAGCCCACCGACCGATGCGCACCGATGTCGTCCCTGAGATATGCGTCGACGGTGCCGCTACCGCGCTCGACTTCTATGTGGACGCTTTCGGAGCCGAGGAGCTGTTACGCCATGAGGCACCGGACGGCCGGATCATCCACGGCGAGATCTCCTTCGACGGCTTCGTGGTCTTCGTGGTTGACGACTTCCCCGAGTTGAACAATGGGAAGGGGTCCTCGCCCACGGCTATCGGCGGTACTCCCATCACCCTGCATCGAGACGTGGCCGACGTGGACGCTGCGGTCGATCGGGCGGTGGCTGCCGGAGCAACCCTGGTCTGGGGACCCGAGGCCATGTTCTGGGGAGACCGGTACGCACGGCTGGCCGACCCGTTCGGGCACCAGTGGTCGCTGGCCACCCCGGGACCGGGGCCGGACGCCGAGGCCAAGGCTGTGGCCATGGATGGATTCCCCCAGGGAGAAGACGGATGACAGACCTACACCAGGCGCCCCGGGCGTCGTTCACCGACATGTCCACCTCCACGAAGGAGGACTGGATGGTCATCATGGGCCAGCGGACCGAGTTGGAGCAGGCCCTCCCTGACCGGATCATCGAGCAGTTCGGCCACCTCCGCGACGACTACGGGGGCTTCCCCGTGGATCGCCTCGAGCACAGCCTGCAGACGGCCACCCGGGCTGAACGCGACGGCCGCGACGACGAGTACGTGTTGTGTGCCCTCGTCCACGACATCGGCGATCCGCTCACGCCGTACAACCATCCCGACGTGGCCGCCGCGATCCTCAAGCCGTTCGTGTCCGGCGCCAACCACTGGATGGTCGAGCACCACGGCATCTTCCAGGGGTACTACTTCTGGCACCACCTCGGCATGGACCGAGACACCCGCGACCTGTTCGACGGACACGAGCATTACGAGCACTGCGCCACGTTCTGTTCTGAGTATGACGCCCCCGCCTTTGACCCCTCGTACAACTCCAACTCGTTCGAGCACTACCTCCCGTTGATCCGGGAGGTCTTCGGCAGGAACCCCCGGCTCTGAGGCCGGCGGGCCGACACCCCAGCGTGGCTAGCATCGACGCCGCATGATCCTCTCCGACCGTTCCATCCGTGAAGAGATCGCCGCCGGGCGAATCGTCATCGAGCCGTTCGACGACTCGTGCGTGCAACCGTCCTCCGTGGACCTGCACCTGGACCACCGGTTCCTGGTGTTTAGGAACCACACCATGGGCCACATCGACGTCAAGACCGACCTCTCGACGCTGACCGAGCAGGTGGAGGCGGCAGGCGACGACCCGTTCATCCTCCACCCCGGGGAGTTCGTGCTCGGGTCCACCTCCGAACGTGTGACGGTTCCCGACGACCTGGTGGCCCGCCTGGAGGGAAAGTCCAGCCTGGGTCGGCTGGGCCTGCTCATCCACTCCACGGCCGGGTACGTGGACGCCGGCTGGGACGGCCAACTCACCCTGGAGTTCTCGAACGTAGCCAACCTGCCCATCACGCTCTATCCGGGCATGAAGATCGGCCAGATCTCGTTCATGCGCATGACCACGCCAGCCGACCGGCCCTACGGCTCCAGTGGGCTGGATTCCAAGTACCGGGGCCAGGACGGCCCACGGCCCAGCCGGTACTGGGAGAACTTCAACCGGTGACGGCCACTCCCGGTCCACTGCCGTCGGCTGCGGCGGCGTCACGGTTCTCGAGTGCCTCGAGAAGGTGCAGGGCGATGTCGCCCACCTTCACCTGGTCCTCCTCGATCCCTTCGGCCTTCACCCCGTCGTCGATCATGATGTAGCAGAACGGGCAGGCCGTGGCGATGCGCCCGGCACCGGTGGCGATCAGTTCCTGCGAGCGCTCGACGTTGATGTTCTTGCCGATGTGCTCCTCCATGAACATCCGGCCGCCACCCGCACCGCAGCACAGGCCCTCTGTGCCCGACCGTTCCGCTTCCACGATCTCGATCCCGGCGAGGCTGCCGATGACGTTGCGGGGGGCGTTGTACACGTCGTTGTGCCGGCCCAGGTAGCAGGAGTCGTGGTAGACGATCCGCTCCTCGAGGCGTGCCCCCTCCATGTCCAGCCGGCCCTGGTCGATCAGCCATTCCAGGAGCTGGCTGTGGTGGACCACCTCGTAGTGGCCTCCCAGTTGCGGGTACTCGTTGGTCAGCGTGTTGAAGCAGTGCGGGCACTGGGTGACGATCTTCTTGACGCCCATCGAGCCCAACGTCTCGACGTTCTGCATTGCCAGCATCTGGAAGATGTACTCGTTGCCGGAGCGTCTGGCCGGATCCCCGGTGCACATCTCGGACGGACCCAGGATCGAGAACGACACCCCGGCGCGCTGCATCAGCTGCGCCATCGCCCTGGACACCTTCTTGTTCTTGTCGTCAAAGGAGCCGGCGCAGCCCACCCAGTAGAGGTACTCGGATTCGAGCGGGTCGCCGCCGTCGAGGACCTCGATTCCCTCCAGGTCGCCGACCCAGTCGGCCCGTTCGCTCTGGGACAGGCCCCACGGATTCCCGGAGTTCTCCATCGACCGGTAGGCGCCTCCCAGCTCGGTCGGGAAGTCGGACTCCATCAGCGACAGGTAGCGGCGCATGTCCAGGATCTTGTCCATGATCTCGATGTTCACCGGACAGATCTCGTCGCAGGCCCGACAGGTAGTGCATGCCCAGAGTTCGTCGGTCGTGATCCGGTCGAACATCCAGTTGGCCGGTACCGAGATCTCGGCATCGGCGCCGAGGGGGGGCGACACGACCGGTGTTCCGGTGGCGGCCATCACCTCGCCGGTCTTCAGGACGATCTCGCGTGGATCCAACGGCTTGCCGGTGAGGTGCGCCGGGCAGACGCTGGTGCAACGTCCGCACATGGTGCACGAGTCGGTGTCCAGCAGCTGCTTCCAGGTGAAGTCCTCGATGGTCGAAGCCCCGAAGCTCTCCAACTCGGTCTCCATGAGGTTCGGCATTGCCTTCATGGCGCCCTTGGGCCGGTCCCGGTCCTTCAGGTACATGTTCAGCGGGGAGGTGAACATGTGCCGGATCATCGTGATGGGCAGCAGGGCCAGGAAGGCCATGAAGGACACCACGTGGGCTATCCACCAGACCTGGTGCCACCCGGCCAGGTTGCCGGCCAGCTGGTCGGAACTGCCAATGGCCATGGCCAGCGGGTAGCCGATCACGGACCATGTCTCCGCCTCGGCCCCACGCCCGCCGAGCGAGGCCTGCAGCGCGATCCGGAACGCCTCGGCTCCGAAGCCGGTGACGCCGATGGCGAGGAAGATGAGGAGTACGGCTGCGTGCTCGGGCTTCGACTTGATGCGGATCCGGTAGGGCCGGAAGCGCCTGGGGCCATAACGGCGGAGCACGGCCCACACCACGCCGACCAGGTACAGCACGCCGGCTATGTCACCCACAGCGGTGTACGCCCGGTAGACGTCACCGTGCAGGAACTTGATGGATTCCGGGACCTGGTGGTTGATCTCGAGCACCGTGGTGACGGCCATCAGGATCAGGAACGGGAAGTAGATGAGGGCGTGCATGACGCCGGCAGCGGGGTCGCGCAGCAGCGTCTTCATGAACACACCGGAACGGAAGTCGCCGAAGCGCCTCTTGGCGTTGCCGGCGTTGGTGGATCGGTTGTCGGGGGTGCCACGCTGCCAGTTCTGGACCCGCTGGGAGAACAGCACGGCTCCGTAGATGATCAGCATCGGGATGACCGTGTAGAAGGCCAGCTTCAGCGACCCGGGCACGTTTATGAACACCTCGCGGGTGATCGGCGAGTCGTCGTGGAATCCGTTCACCAGCGAGGCGACGCCGGATCCGGCGGTGAACAGGGCCACGAGGACCCCGAGGCCGATGACGGCGTGGTTGGGACGGAGGCGCTGAGGGTTCATGGCTCGCCGAGACTACCGGTCTGGTCCCTGTCCGGTCTGGCACGAGCCCGGGTCGCACCGCGATGGCCGGTGGTCCGGTCAGTTGCCCTGTGCCAGCACGCAGCCGCGGGACCGCACGGTGCGCAGCGTCAGGCCGGACCCCTTCAGGCGCCGGCGGAGGCGCCCCAGTTGGACGTCCAGCGAGTTGCGGCTTGGTAGGCCAGCCAGCCAGCCGGCCTTCGCCAACTCGCCACGGCCGACAACGCTGCCGAACCGATCCACCAGCGGGGCCATGAGGCGGGCATCGGCGGGAGCCAGGGCCAGGCGCGGGATGCCCCGACGCCTCAACTCCTCCAGCTGCCGGGACTCCTCGGGCAACCGGACCACTGCGACGTCGGTCATGTCCATGTCCTGAAGATAGACACCGCCTGTTTCCCCACTGTTTCGTGGTCGTGAACCGGGTGCGAACTGGGGTCGTCTGATCCGTGAATGGTCAGGTTCCTGTCAGGTAGCCGTTTCCGGGTCGTCATGCTCAGCGAACGTTGGCGAAACCCACCCTTCGTACGTTCAGACCGTTCGAACCGACGTCCACCTTTGGAAGGGGCAATCGTGAGAAGCATGACCAGATCTACAACCACACTGTGGAGCCGCAGGGCAGGAAGGAGCCGCGTCCACAAGGTGGGCTTCGGCCTCTTCGGCATAGTGGCCGCGATCGCCCTCACGGCGACCCCGGCCATGGCTCAGGAGCTGACTCCCGCCGAGTACAACGCGGCCCTGCTGACCAGCCTCTGGCTGATACTGGCCGGGTGCCTCGTGTTCCTGATGCAGGCAGGGTTCGCCCTGGTCGAGGCCGGGATGACCCGGGCCAAGAACATCGGCAACATCATGGCCAAGAACCTGGCCGACATGGCGATCGGTGCCCTGGCCTTCTGGGCCGTCGGCTTCGGCTTCGCCTTCGGTTCGGACGGCGGCAGCCTCATCGGCACGGACTCCTTCTTCCTCTCGGGTATGTCCGAGTCGTTCGTCGACGGCGACGTGCTGGCCACTCCGTCGTTCTTCTTCTTCCAGGTGGTCTTTGCCGCCACGGCGGTGACCATCGCCTCGGGTGCCATGGCCGAGCGCACGAAGTTCTCCGCCTACCTGTTGTTCAGCCTGGTCATGAGCGGGTTCATCTACCCGGTGGTGGTCCACATGTTCTGGCAGGGCGACGGGATCCTCTCGGACCTGAGCATCGGCGATGCCCGCTTCAGTGACTTCGCCGGATCCAGCATCGTCCACAGTGCGGGCGGCTGGGCCGCCCTCATGGGTGCCGTATTCCTCGGCCCACGGATTGGCAAGTACGGACCGGACGGCAAGCCGCGGGCGATTCCGGGCCACAACGTCGGCTTCGCTGTCGTCGGCGTGTTCGTCCTCTGGTTCGGGTGGTTCGGTTTCAACGCCGGATCCGAGCTGGCCATGGACAACTGGGTGGCCCACTGCATCATGACCACCCTGCTGGCGGGTTCAGCCGGCGTGGTGGGAGCTGGTGCTGCCATCTGGCGCAAGACCGGCGCCATGGATGTGGGGATGGCCGGCAACGGTGCCCTGGCCGGCCTGGTCAGCATCACCGCCGGAACCGGCACCATGTCCTTCGCCGGGTCCGTCGCCGTTGGATTCATCGGTGGCGTGATCGTCGTCTACTCGGTGCTGTTCATCGAGCGCCGGGGCATAGATGATCCGGTTGG
>Ga0302122_10000079_pt1 | contig 47074 bp, 26 predicted proteins | sample CB21_SCM_MG_FD_203115 | JGI IMG/M metagenome (GOLD analysis project Ga0302122, IMG submission 203115) | Marine microbial communities from Western Arctic Ocean, Canada - CB21_SCM | ecosystem: Environmental > Aquatic > Marine > Oceanic | place: Canada: Western Arctic Ocean | collected 2017-09-28 | reverse complement strand
TCTGGTTCTGGTTCCGCAATAACACGGCTAAAAGTAACTGAAATTTCATCTGTTGGTCCTTCATCACAGCCATACTCAAAGGACCATGCGGTATCGTCTTCATCATAGATGAATACATTACCACCATCAGTGATAGTTTGAACATCCCAAGTCTCTGAGTCATGAACATAAACGGTCATGTATTCACAATCTCCGCTGTCGTCGGTTTCATCTGTTTCATCTGTTTCATCGACTGGAGTTAGAGTTTGTACATCTTCACCATTGTCAGTCAATAAGAATGTCATTTGCCTAACCATGTAAACGCTTTCTGTGTCTTCAGCGAGTGACATTGGAACGGGGCCTACTAGGCCCTCAAGAGTCATTTCCTCATACAGTAAGTTCTCCTTGGAAACTAATACGCCATTCCAAGAGAAATCAGGGCTACCGTCGTCATTGTCCTCGGTTTCTTCTGATTCATCGGTTTCATCGTCTTCGATGTCGCCGCTACCGTCCTCTCGGTCTTCGACCATCATTGATGCGAAGAATCCCCTGAAGGAGTTTGCTTCTTCTTCAGAGACTACTCCATCTCCATTGCCCCATCCATTCTCTGGAGCATCGATCATTTCACGGGCGGAATCACTGAATTCGATTACTGTTTCGACAGTAAGATGTAGGGCACCTGTTGCATCCTCTTCAACCATGATATGGAAAGACATATATCCAGTTTCAGTGAATAAGTCCATGCCGCTTCCGCTATCCTCATTGGTCATTGTTCGCATTGTTAATTCGGCAACTGTTGTCGAGCCATTAATGAATTCTAAATCATCCATTGCCATGAGTCCTCCTGACACTCCAAATCCTTGGTACCCTTCATCCTCACTGTCCTTGCAGTTAATTATTGCATAAACAACCCAATTTCCCTCTGGGATGCCTGTAAGTTCCATCATGGATGGGCCGGGAATGGCAGTAGCCCACACGGGCTGAGCACCCTCACCTCGATTGTCGCCACTATCGTTCTCATGGTTGCCACTATCGTCCTCATGGTCGCCACTATCGTTCTCATGGTTGCCACTATCGTTCATATGGTTGCCATTGTCGTCCTCATGGTCGCCATTGTCGTCCTCATGGTCGCCATTGTCGCCATCATCTTGCCTATCGTTTTGAAGATCTTCAAGGTGGAAGAGCATGATTGTAACGTTTTCTTCACACTCAGTGGTATCGTAATCATCCCACACTATAGTTAGGTTGAGGGATGCATTGCCAGTTTCCCAAACAGGGGTGTGACATTTCGCACCAAGGCAGAAGGTGAAACTATCCCTGGCATGTTCACTTGCATTTCCTACAGCATCTATGCCCATCAATATGACTTCTACTTTGTAATTGCCATCATCTAGTATTCCGAGGGACTGAGTGGTTAGTGAAAGGTTTAGGTCTATGTTTTGTAATTCAGCGCCACTATCATCATCCATGAGCACCATGAAGGCAGATATGTTTTCTTGGTTATTTGTAAACACTGAATAGTTGACAATAGTCTCCATCCCAGGTTCAGAATCGTAATTCTCTAACCAAACATAGATTTCGGGCTGCGCCCAAGTGTCGTAAACGGTCAGAGTCAAGTTAGACGCTTCGAAGAGGATGCTGTCATCTGTGATATCTGTGATTTTCACATCCATTGGGTATTCACCAGCATCGAATGTTGCTGACGCATCAGACCAATCAAACCATCCATGCTCATCGGCTGTGAAATCCATATCAAGGTAGTAAATCACGGTTCCGGCTGCATCAAATATCGAGACCTGAATGTTCAATGATGACTGGTTTTGTTCAAATACTGAACTCCAGATTGACAATTCACCATCATAGTAGTTGACATTGGCACTGATCATGGAAGGTGGTCCAGTTTGACAAGTTCCATTTCCAACTTCGAACATGTAATTCGCTTCACTGCCTGGAATTTCTTTGCCCTCGGAATCTGAGAGGGATCCCTTGATTTCATAGCATGACTCTGCTAATTCTTGAACTTGGATTTCGATTGAAGTGTTTTGGCCTACACCGCTAATGGCTTCGGAGTTACCGTCAATTGGATTAGCACCTTCAACAACTTCCCAATCAAGGGTATAGCTACTCGCTTCATCAAGGCCTTCTACCTCAGCAAAGAAGACTATGGATTCATTAGTATCGAACCAGTATGGACCATTCCACCACATGTAAGGTCCGCTTGGCCCGCCGGTTCCTTGGCACATACCTGCGCCCACCTCGAAGGACATTGAGGAGCCATCTACGAATGCTCCTCCATTATCGAAAAGTTCTCCGATCAAGTTGAAACAATCATCACCTAGGGTACTCCAAGATAAATTATACTCGAATGTATCTCCAGATGCAGGAGCAGAGATATTCCACCCACCACTGTCGATTATTGTCATATTCATATCTTCTAGTTTCCATTCTACGGTATATCCAGGAATTGAATCTAGGCTACCTCCAGAAATGTTGGCTTCGACGGTGGATCCAATGGCCCAGTGTCCTTGAGTCATGTCAACTTGAATCCATTCTCCGTTTTGACCAGCGGCGGATGCCATTGGTATTCCTGCGGAAAATGCAGATAGAATCATCATCAGACTGAAAACGAGGCTTTTGGCTCGCCGGGGCTGTTCTTTCACACTTGCAATAGGGCTCATTGCCTAGGCGTGCAACCATTTGTACTTAAAACAAACACCAATGAAGGCTATTTTTGTAAACAACCTCATCAATGATAGCCGATTCGAGAAAATATGCCACGCAAAGCGGTTGCTGTTCTTTCTGCAAGTGGGCTAGTAGGACAACGTTTTCAACAACGTCTTTGTGAGCACCCTTGGTTTGAATTTGTAGCAGTAGCGGGGAGTCCTATGAGTGAAGGACGGAAATTGAGCGAAATTCCATGGCGCTTGGATGAGGCTCGTCCAGATTTACCTGAATTGACTGTATTGGGTTTGAATTCCTTGGTTGATGAACTTCTTAAATTGGAAGTGAAGATTGTTTTTTCCGCCCTACCTTCTGAAATAGCCTTAGATATTGAGTCGAGGATTGCTGCTGCTGGTATCTCTGTCCTTTCCAATGCTAGTGCTCATCGTTGTATTGCAGGAATCCCCTTGGTCATCGCAGACGTGAATCCCCATCATTTAACACATTGGAAAGATTCAGTGCTTGGGCCAATCGCTTGTTCTACAAATTGTACGGTGATTCCTATCGCCTTACCTTTGAAACCGCTTTGGGATATGGTTGGCTTCAATCAGGTTTCAGTACGTACTGAACAAGCATTATCAGGAGGGGGCTGGGAATTACTTTCTTCAGGTATTGCAGACGGTAATTCTGAAATCCCAGGTGAGGCAGCAAAAATTGAGCAAGAACTTCTTCATATTCTTGGACGAGTGAGTATTGAAGGGGTTTCACCTACAACAATTGGAATCGACGTGGATTGTAAAAGGGTTAGTGAACGCGATGGCCACTTAGTAAATGTGGAAGTTGAGTTGAATAGGGTGGCAAGTTTGTCAGAAATAAAAGAATGGATGGCCGCATGGAGCGATAGGCCACAACATCTGAAGTTACCATCTGCACCAAATAGTCCTGTTATCATCATCGATGGTTTGCCAACTAGAGAGGAATATCTGATGGCTGGTGGGGAGGGATTGAAGTCCGGCATGTCGGTAGTAGTTGGAAACTTGAAAATTGATAAAACAAAATTGTCTTTCTCTGCACTATCTCATAATACCATCAGGGGCGCGGCTGGTGGTTGCATTCTTCTGGCTGAGTTGATGCTTGCTGAAGGGTTGCTCGATTGAGTACATACTGTGAAAGGACTCATATGGGATTCGTGATTGGGACGCGTTGGTGAGTTGATGGGAGAGGTATCTGTTCTTCCAGACCAAACACTTCGTCAACTCAATGATGAGGCTGGAAAACGCTGGCCTGGGGCATGGGATGCATCAACTCAGCGTGTTCAGGTACTAATACTCTGTAAACGTAGAGAGCGAGTGATTCTTGAACAACATGGCGCTACTATTCAGCACCAACAGCCTGTCTTTGGATTATTTCATCGCCCACGCCATTCACTACATTTATTTGAGTCTCAAGGCTTCAATCATCGTGATGCATCCTTTCAATTTCTCGATATTGCAACAGCTGAATTAGGCACATGGCTCCAACATTTGATTACCAATGATGGCTGGAAACGAAGTTCCACCGCAATATGCCCGCTACCTGCAGGCGCTAATGTACCGATGCAGAGGCGCTTTGAGAATCACACAATCCTTACATTCAGGCATCCTGATTTGCCTGAATTACAGAGGCTATATCTTGCAATGCCTTTGGAAAGCATTGTTGGCAAGGCCTACATTTCATATCCCCCCGGCAGTGAAGCAAAGGAATCTGAGCCGGTACCGAAGGTGGAAAGAACACCCGCCGCTACGCATGTGGCTCCAACCATTCCCAAACCATCATCTGAACCGGAGAAGGAAGTTGAATTGGAAGACCTTGTTGTTGAAATGGAAGAGGAAGTGGATTCAGAAGTAGGTGAACTATTCGATGGTTTCAGTGCGGACTTATTAGAGAGCGTTACCCACTCCGCCGCCGGTGAAACAGAAGTAGAAACCCCTCCGGTTCAAGAATTAGAGGAACCAGATCCCGTGATTAAGGAAGTTCTGATTATTGAAGATACTCCAATTATCAAAGAAGCCGCTCTACCAACTCAAGTAGAAACTCCCACCGCACCAACTCCAAGCAATCAAGAAAAGGAACCAATGCCTGTGCCTTCTGATGGTGGCGTGGTTGATTCTTTCAGGGCTGTCGTTAGTGAATTGTTAGCAGAAGGCATGGAGGCCTCCGATATGATGGGGGACCCTCGATTTGCAGAAGCCAGTGAATTTTGTGAGGCTGCTGGTGTCGATACATGGCCTATGTTTATGGAAATGACCGGCAATTAGGTTTGTTTTGGGTGGCAAAGGATTCAAGACGGGGCCGCGTCAGCCGTCATTTGAAAGAGCATGCCCTATTGCACTACTTGTGGATTGCCGCAACAAAACGGCGTTGCTCAATGCCAATCATGTTCAAGTCAACTTCCCGGTCAGCAATTGATGGCAAGGCTCGAAGCTGAAGCTGCAAATATTCGTCGTGCTGCGGCTGCGAACAACGCCTCTGCTCAACGGCAAAACGGTTTTTCTCAGCCTCAAAATGGTCAAACGACTCAACAAGTACGAGCCCCAATACAAGCGGAGCAAGCAGCGCCAGCATCGCAAGTATCGACACTTGATAGACTCGAAGAAATGCGCAGACAAGCAGATGCTCTGGCTCAGAAGAAATACTTAGACCAACAAGGTAGACCTCTTCGTTGGTGATTCATATCCGCCTGCGTCAATTGGCCATCAGGCTCTCCAAGTTAAATCCTCATCCACATTGTGATGTTCTCCTTGAGCAATATGCTACTGAAGGAAATTTGGCGGCTGAATGGCTATCAAAAATGGATGGGCTTGAAGGTTGCGAGGTTGCAGACCTTGGAGCTGGGAATGGTATTCTTGGAATCGGAGCAAATCTTCTTGGGGCCGAAAAAGTTTGGTTGATTGAATGCGACGAGGAAGTTGCTGAAACTGCTGAAAAAAACTGCGAAGAGTTTCCTCAAGTCAAGGTCCTCTTACACCAAATAACTGGCACATTGCCTTTGGAAATAAAACCTCAAACTATCATCATGAACCCCCCTTGGGGAACACAAAGAAAGGCCGCTGACAGACCGTTTCTCCTTGCTGCAATGCGCTCTTCTGCCAACCTCATTCATTTGATGCACAGCGCCAAAAGCACTCATATTGCAGCAATAGCGGAAGAGGAAGGATGGAATGCTGAAGTTCGGATGGAAGGCGAGTTCAGATTGCCTGCGAATTATTCCCATCACACTTCAAGAAGTACTACAACAGCCGTGAAATGCTGGAGATTATGGCGCCGCTAACAGGGGTTGGGTTGAAATGCGGACAGCCGGCCGCACCGCCATATGTCCAGCCCAATGGGTGGGAAGCGGAGTCGATTTGAATGAGTAGTACAAGCATCAGAACCCCCGGTGAAGAAATCGCATCGGCAGACGACTGGAAAGCCGGAGAAGGCACCATGGTCCAAGGAGAACAAGTCATATCAACAATGACAGGGATTGTAAACTTCAATCAAGATGAACGAACTATTTCAATTGCTTCAGATTGTAAAGGTGTTCCCGAAGTCAACGTTGGAGATACCGTAATCGCTGAAATTGCAAAAATCCGGGAATCCATGTTGGAAGCAAGAATCTTGCACGTCGAAGGCGACGATGGAAGAGAGCCAATGCCACAACAACTTTACGGCCAAATCCACGTAACCAAGATGGTAGACCGTTATCTCCATGATGCCAGTGATGGTGTACGCCGAAGAGATATCATCAGAGCAACTGTCACTGATAACAAGCCGGTGATTCGCCTCGACATGAGAAGTGGCGATGATTGCGGAGTTCTACAAGCAATTTGTCCTCAGTGCGGAAACCAATTAGTTACCGCAGAGCAGGAGGATTGGAATGTGGCTTGCAGTTATTGCAATTACCTCTCATTTAGAGCATTGTCTAAGTCATTTGGACTTGGCTATAGCCCTTCATCAGACGGCACTCCAGATTACAATAAATCAGGCAAGCGATGGGGTAAGGAAGCAGAGCAGTATTTTGCAATCGGCCCTGCTGCCCGCTCAAACCTAATCGCCACTGATTTCCGCAACGACGGTCGAGAAGTTGAACACTTCCGTTTCGAAGGAACTGGCGGCGGTGGTGGAGGACGTGCTGGAGGTCGAAGAGAAAGGCCCACTGGAAGGAAGATCTTCGTTGGAGGATTATCCAGAGAAGTTAGTGATGATGACCTACTCGATGCCTTCAAGAAATTCGGAAAGGTCGTAGACCATGTGGTTATGAAAGACCGAGAAACCGGTAATAACCGCGGCTTCGGATTCGTCACATTTGCAAAAGATGAGGATGGAGATAAGGCGATTTCAGGCCTCAACAAACAAGACTTCATGGGACGCAAGTTAACTGTTAATGATGCAGGCGACAAGAAGGACGACAAGAAGCCACAAAAAAAGGTCGAAGGAACAAGACTCTATGTGGGCGGATTACCATGGAAAATCAACAATGAGGAACTGACCAAGGTTTTCTCAGAACATGGCAAGGTAAATGACTGTCACATCGTCATGGACGGCGACCGCTCGAAGGGATTCGGGTTTGTCACCGTAAGCGATGATAGTGCAGACAAGGTCATCGAAGAACTCGATGGCAAAGAAGTTCAAGGTCGCAGATTGAAGGTAGCAAAGGCCAAGGCTCGCAGCGATAGCAAGGGAGGAAGAAGAGACGATCAAAATAGTGGAAAGTCTCAGCGCACCTCTCGTGAAATGCAAGCCCGTAAGGAAGAAGGTCTGAAGGATTGAGTGAATCACCATGGCAGAGGTTGAACCCGAGTGGTTACTCCTCGACGGCTATGAAGATGAGCCAGCAGCATTTGGAGTACCACCATACGTTGGATTCCACATCAGATATATCGCAGGAGTCTTTGAATCTCAAAACATACCCTATCGGTACATGACTATTGACCAGTGGAGAAGGCAAAGATTCTCTCTCCAAAACAGTGCCGGAATCGTCATCTTTGCTGGAGCAGTTGTACCAGGTAAATACCTACGTGGAACGCCAATAAGTGAAAGGGAAGTCAATGAAGTCCTACGTTCAGCACCACCAAATATTCCAGTATTATGCGGAGGCTGGGCAATCCGGTTATGGCGCCAAGGAGGGTGGTTACCATTACGCAAAAATCTCTTTCTTGCAGTACAAGATACCGATGCAACTCTGGCTCACTATCTCGGTTCAAATGAATGGAAACATCAACGCAGAAGCGCAGAACAATGGTCAAGTTGGGCTTGCGCAGGAGCCTCATCAAAGGCAGTCACTGATCACCCTGACCTGAACGGACCATTGACCTACGAAGTAGAAGTCTACCAAGGCTGTGTACGCTACAAGCAAGGTTGTAAATTCTGTATTGAACCAAAGAAAGGGGTGCCAATTTGGCGAACTCCTGAAGATATCATCAACGAGGTTAAATTAGCCCATGATAATGGAGTAAAACACGTCAGGTTAGGAGGGATGACTGATGTCTTCACTTACATGGCTGAAGGAGTTGTGGAAATGGAGTATCCAATCCCAAACCCTGACCCAATTGCAAACTTATTACATGGCTTAAGAGAAGATGAAAGACTGGATATTTTAGCAGTGGATAATGGCAATCCATCAATAATTGCAGAAAATATTGAGCCCTCTACTGAAATCACCAAAACTCTCTGCGACACACTCTCAGATGGTGGTGTTCTTTCCTTCGGCTTAGAGAGTGCAGACCCCGCAGTTCATACTGAAAACTGGCTCAACTGCTCAACTGAGCAACTCAAAACTGCAGTTCGTTTGATCAATAAATATGGAAGGGAAAAGGGTCAACGCGGACTACCTAAACTACTACCTGGGCTCAACTTCATCGCTGGACTGAATGGCGAAACTACTGAATCTTATAGTCATAACAAAGAATTGCTAACATCACTTAGAGATGATGGCCTACAACTTCGTAGAATCAATATCAGACAAGTCGAGGGTGAAGGTTTTCAGAAGGTTGAAGAAAAACCATTCCGCCAGTTCAAGGAATGGGTTCGCGATGAAATAGATGCGCCATTACTACAGGAAATGTTTCCAACCGGACAGGTATTGAAGAGAGTATATTGGGAGAGCCATGACAACCGAATTCGCCTTCCTTCAAACCTTTTAGAAGAACATCGCAGTTCGGAAATTCATGGCAAAGCGGGTGTTACATTTGGCCGCCAAATCGGCGCCTATCCAATTCTAATTGGCGCCTCATATCAAATCCCACTGGAAAGTGAATCAGATATTGTGGTAACATCGCATGGGAAGAAAAGTATTACGGGGGTTGAATTAGGCTTGGATATCAATACAGTTAGTCAGTCACAATTACAAGCAATCCCAGGCATAGGTGAGAAAACTGCTTGGAGAATTGTCAGCAGCCGCGCTAAAAGAATACGTAAAAATCGTGATGCGCCGGCCTTTGAGTCTTTCGAGGAGGCCTTTGAGGGAGAAGTTCCGGAATTAGCTTTTACAATCTTCAATACGTAGCCATATCCCTAGATGTTTTCAACTGCCACCTCATGCTGCTAACTAATGGAAGCCCTACTATCGGCCGCCAAGTCTCTCTCTGCTGATTGCCGCGCTATTGCTGATAAGACACTCATGGGTTCAGATAAAGTCGGGCTTTTTTACAATCCCTTAGAATATGCTTGGGCGCCACATAGTGAGTATATTCGCCGCTTCGGCGGGCTTGGTGCTAAGACCTTGTTAGTTGGAATGAACCCTGGTCATGGCATGGGAAATACAGGCGTTCCATTCGGTTGTCCCGAGCAAGTACGTGAGACTCTTGAGATACGCGACTTAGAGGTTCACCAACCACCTATCCTTCATCCAAAGAGACCTGTATACGGACTTGATTGTCCAAAACCAGAAGTTTCTGGTCGACGGATTTGGTCATTTCTAAGTGAATTATATGGCAGCCCTGAAGAAATTCATCAAAATGTGTACATTGTCAATCACTGTCCTTTGTGGATCTTTACTCCTACTGGGGGGAACTTAACCCCTGACAAGTTGAATAATATCGAAGGTGGAAAATTATTACAGCGCTGCGACCAACATTTGCTTGAAGTTGCTAAAATTCTTGATGTAGATAGAATTATTGCGGTTGGAAATTATTCCCATAAGAGAATATCTTCCTTAGACCATGGTGTAATTCTAGCAAAAATCCCCCATCCAAGTCCTGCAAGCCCTTTGGCAAACCGAAATGGTGGAGCGGATTGGAGAGCCATAGTTAGAGAAGTGTTGTTGCAAAAGCGACCGGCCGGCCTTTCTTAAGTAGAACCGCTTTTCACAAGTCATGGCGAATATGGAATTGCAGTTGGCTTGGCCAAAAGCGGATGCAAATAGAGAGTGGAGTCAACCGACTGGAGATGACCCTCATACCTTGTATGATATGCTGATGCAAAGCGTAGAACGTTTTGCCGACCAGCCCAGTTTTGGTTGGATACAAGAGGCGGGAATGGAGAGAGTTAATCTCAGTTATTTGGAATTCTCATCATTAGTTGATTCAGTTGCTAAAGGCTTTTCATCTAAGGGCTTGATTGAAGGAGGTAGAATCGCTTTAATCACCGATAACTGCGTTGAATGGGCGGCCTCAGCCTATGCAGCAAATAGCCTTGGTGCGGCTTATACCGGCATGTATACTCACCAACATGGTAGTGATTGGAAATACATTATCGATGATTCAACTCCGACAATTATTATCGTTGCAAATACCGATGTACTTGATAGATTGATTCCAAACCTACCTGACAAAGCAGAAGGCTGGCCTTCAGGAGGAGTTATTCTACTCGGGGAAGAAGAAGCAAACGAATTGCCGCCAGAGGGTGTTAAGGTTGAGAATTGGAGTTCATTTGTTAGTGCTGCTAGGGCCGCTCCCGCTCTTGAAAAAACTCGTTCGGACCACAAGTCACTGGCTTCTTTGATTTACACCAGTGGAACCACAGGAAACCCAAAGGGGGTTATGCTTTCTAATTGGAATTTGCTCTCAAATGTTATAGCGGTTCAATCTGTTTTCGAAATTTATGTTGGTGATAAAAATGCTGCATTCTTGCCTTGGGCACACTCTTTTGGCAGTACTTTCGACCTACATTATATGCTACGTCAAGGAGTTCATATCAATTTGATTTCTGACCTAAAGCGTATTGCAGATGAATGCCAAGTTATCAAGCCACATTGCATGCTTGCTGTTCCGCGTGTTTGGAATAAATTCCATGACCGTGTTAATGCTCAATTCCAAACCAGTGGAGTAAAGCGTTTCATGTCTGGTCGGGCAAAAAAGTGTTCTGCAAAACGTATCAGTAAATCCGGAATCGATTGCGACGCTGTGCCGGCCAAGGGATTCAACGACAAGTTATTCGATAAACTAGTTTGGAAGAAAGTGCGTGCCCGGTTTGGCGGAAATCTCCGCTTCGCGCTCTCAGGTGCTGCTGCCCTTTCTCCAGATATTGCTGGCTTCATTCAAAGAGTTGGATTCGCTATCTATGAAGGATATGGATTAACAGAGACATCACCCCTTGTCAGTGCAAATGGTTGGATGGGTAAAGGTAAATCGCGCCTCCACACCGTAGGCCAACCAATCAGTGGAGTGAAAATAAAAATTGACACCAGTGTATGGGATGATCCTGAAAGTCCTGATGATGGAGAAATAATTGTTTATGGCCCAAATGTCATGCAGGGTTATTGGAATAACCCGGAAGCAACAGCCGAAGTTATGACTGATGATGGTGGTTTCAGAACAGGTGATCTCGGTCGCTTCTCGGATGATGGCTATCTCTCGATTACAGGACGTGTAAAGTCTCAATTCAAACTTGAGAATGGCAAATATGTTTCCCCAGCACCGCTCGAGGAGAATCTAAAACTTTCTCCTTTGGTTGAACAATGTGTAGTTGATGGAAGAAACCGCAAGCATACCTACTTGATAATTCACCCAAATAAGGACGCAATGGAACCAGCAATCAAAGCATCTGGTTTGACCGTAAGTGGAGATTGGGCAGAAGTATGCTCAGATGCTGCGGTTCGCACATGGCTACTAAATGAACTTCGTGAAAACTGTATGGAAAAACCGACCTGGAAAGGATTTGAAAAGCCGGACGCAATAATCCTAGATGCAGAAGAATGGTCGACCGATAATGATCTATTAACTCCAAGTTTAAAGGTGAAGCTACGAAACCTAATGAGTCGGCATGAAGAGGAAGTAAATTCCTTGAATTGAAAGTTGGAATTACAAGGGTATGCTGTTTTTCAGCATTTTTATGAGAATGTCCCCCCGTGGTTTATCTACCTCCGAGGAGGAAGGGGTAGCGGAAAGAGATGTTTATGGCAGGAAATACCTTGACCAAATCACTCCCTGAGAAGTCTTTGATACGGTTATGGATTGAACGACCTCTGGGTATCGGAGTGCTAAGTGGAATAGGCGTAGGAACTCTAAATTCAGTTATTCTAGGCGTTCCTATGCTACCTTCAATATTAGTTGGCTCTATACTTGGCTTGGCAGTTTGCACATTTGGTTGTCCTGCCATGCGAACTAAAATGCTGGCAAGACGAGAGCGAAAAAGAATACTAAGTGTGAACGCCCCGAAAAGAGTACGCGCTAACTCAGCCTTTTCTACATTCGACTAAAGCACCGGAACAGACTTCAATGGAGCGCCAGCCGACGGGCTGGGAGCAGCATGTCTAGGCAACTTATCGGTGTCCAAGAAATCTCCCGTTCATTCGGTGCAGTCGATGTTCTATCCGATGTCTCATTCTTAGTCAATGAAGGCGACCGCATAGGCATCGTTGGACATAATGGGGCCGGAAAAACCACCTTGCTCAATACAATTAGTGAGCAGAAGCAAGATATGGGGGATATTGATTTTGCCGAAGGACTTCGTATAGCATACTTAACTCAAGTTCGCGATATTGAAGATGATGCCACAATTGAAGAGGAATTAGCTAGAAAAGGTAGGCAATTCCTTGAACTGGAAGAGGAAATTTCTGCCATCGAAGTAGATATGGGCAAGCCGGAATTTTACGAAGGGAATTGGCAACCTGTACTCGACCGCTATGCCGAGTTACAACAAATGTTAGCAAGTAGTGGTGGAGCAAATGTAGCATTAAGAGCAAAATCAATCCTCGAAAGACTTGGTTTGAGTCATCATCCTATGGAGATGAAAGTGAACAAACTATCAGGGGGAGAAAGAGCGAAACTGGCTTTGGCAAGGCAACTTGTAGGGTTAGATGGTATCGATATGTTATTTCTCGATGAACCGACCAATCACTTAGACATTGAAACCACAGAATGGTTAGAACAGTTCCTGCGAGATTTCCATGGAACCATGATTATGGTTAGCCACGACCGTTATTTCCTAGATCAAGTCTGTACTAGAATTCTTGAAATCGAGGACCAAATGCTATGGCAATATACAGGGAATTACAGCAAGCACCTCAAGCAAAAAGTGGCTAATGAAGCTGCCCTCGGTGATCGGATAAATACTATTGATAAAAAAATCAAACATACTCTTTCAGGCCTTCAACACATGAAGAGAAATAACAAGTTCGATAAATCCATTTCAGCCAAACATAAGATGATTGAGCGCATGCAAAAAGAGCGGAAAGTCTTGGTTGCAAGAGTTCCACATAAGCGCAAGGGCCTACAATTCGATCTCGAATCTGTGGACAAAGCATCTCTTGACGTACTTGAATTACAAGCAGTATTCAAGCGCTTCGAAGGATTGAGACAACCGATATTGAGCAATGCAGAATTATTCATTAACAAAGGAATGAAAATTGGAATTGTCGGTGGTAATGGAGTTGGAAAAACAACCTTATTGAAAATGATAAATGGCGACGAGGAAATCGATACGGGGAAACTTGAGGTTAGCCCTGGAGTTATTATCGGCTATTTCCACCAAGATCATAGAACCCTTGATTTGGACCTAACTCCTGTCAAGCAAATAGAAAAATTGCGACCAGATTTGGATTATGGAGAAGTAAGGGCTGCCCTGGGTCGCTTCCAATTTGGCAAAGAACAAGTGGCCACAAAACTTCAGAAATTATCTGGCGGAGAAAGAGCAAGGGTTGCTTTACTCCAACTACTTCTTGAGGACAATAATCTATTGTTGATGGATGAACCAACCAACCACTTAGACGTCGATGCAAAAGAAAGCCTTGAAGAAGCACTCAACCAATATGACGGCTCTCTGATGATGGTTAGTCACGACCGCTGGTTTTTAGACCAAACAGTAAATTGGATTCTTGAGTTAAAGAGTGGTAAACTAAAGATGTACAAAGGAAATTATTCCGATTATATTGCTGCTCGGTAAGCCAAAGCCTTGGCTAGAAAAAGAGGAATATCCGAGGCTACCATTCCTATGCCCAATTCTGCTTCAGCCATCTTTCCAGCCTCTCTTAACAAATAAGATGCTAAGCGTGCAGCAGGCCATGGCGCCATTCCAATGGCAAGCAGCCCACCTATTGCACCGGCGAGTAGATCTCCAGTACCGCCCATCGCCATTCTTGCAGAACCTCCGGATGATTGGCAATATCTCCCATTTAGTCCCCAAATATGATCCACCGCACCTGTTTCGATAATTACTGCGTTTTCCTCATCCGGAGTAAATTTCCTCCAATTAGATTCATTCATCACTGATTCTAGTATTTCCGGACATTCGATGCCCTCTAACCATGATTCTAATTCTTTGGAATGAGGGGTGATAACAACCTTCAATCCAGCCAACATATTCTTTTTCGGAAGTGCTTTGATTGCATCAGCATCGATAACGATGGGAATCTCCCTTACAACTGCAATGACCAATAACTCCCTAACTGCATCGAGGGTTTCTTCTGCATCACCAAGCCCAGGTCCGATAACAATCGCTTGAACCCCTCGACCGCTTCTCATTCTTTGTTCTAGAATTGAAACACTCTTGAGGGAAAGTATTTCTTCATCGCCTATCTTTTCGGGAATCAATTCAGGTGGCCATGAAACTCTTGCACTTGCAGAAGATGGCATCGCAACATGAATCAAATCAGCACCCATCCTTGCTGCTGCCATTCCCGACAAAATGGGAGCGCCATGATAAGGTCCACCCCCAATAACCAAAACACGGCCTCTATCTCCCTTTTTCGCACCATCTTTCAAGACAGGAAATCTCAATAAATCACCTATTCCAGGGTTAATAGTTTCATCTGGCCAAGGTAATGAGGCAACCTTGATTCCACCAACTCCGTTTGCAACACCGCCTACTTCATCGAGCAGGCCCATTTTTGGCGCATGGAAGGTCAAAGTTCGACCAACATTCATTTGCTTTGAAGAACACAATCCTGTCGGAACATCACAGGCAAGTATCAGTGGAAATTGTACTTCAAATCTAGCCATCAGCCAATCCATAACTTCGCCTACAGAATCTCTTGGCAAAGCAGGTGTCCCTGGTCCTTGTGGGCCAACTCCCAAGAGGCAATCAACCAACATTAGCACCTTTCGGTCGCGGGGAATTGGAATAGACCAGCCATTGCCCTGCCAACTATGGATTGAGACTCCTGCACTCTTAGCCGTATTACGCATATCTTGGGAGATATCGCTTTTTTGTTGAGCATGACTAGCAAGGATTCTAACCTTCAAAGGTAAATCAAACCACAATGAATACAAGGCACTAGCGGCAACAAATCCATCACCACCATTATTCCCTGGGCCGCAAAGAAACCATACTTCACCATGACCGCCCTTACCTTTTAGGCCACTACTGACTTCACTGGCAAGAGATGCCCCTGCTGATATCATCAATTCTGAAAGTTCAACACCAAGGGCTACTGCATTTGCATCAAAGACCGCACTTTCGGACCAGTGCATTAGCCAGCCGCTATCCGCCATAACACGCCGGTATGCACCAAGGTTGATTATTCATTCATTCCAAGAGTGAGATTATTTCATTAGAATTAAACAGTAGTAATGAAAAAAAGGAAACTTGTTTTCCTCACCTCCCCTCACAAGTCAAAAGGTTAGAAACACTGTACTTGGTGAGGGCAAATGCCCTTCTCTTAGGCTTCCACCTCTGTCGAAGAGTTGTTGAAGACAGCACCGCTGCCAACTAGCATGCAGACAGCCGAAGAAGCCGTAGGTTTCTCGACTTCGACTGGACCGGTGAGGGTAATCACTGCTGCTTCACTATTCGATGGCCACGATGCTGCAATCAACGTCATGCGCCGCTTAATCCAAAGTGCAGGAGCAGAAGTCATCCATTTGGGACACGACCGTTCAGCCAAGGATGTCGTGGAATGCGCAATACAGGAAGATGCTCACGCTATTGCGCTGACTTCTTATCAAGGCGGCCATATGGAATACATGACCTATATTCGCCAATTATTGGATGACGGTGGTTGTTCACATGTCCGTATTTTCGCTGGCGGTGGCGGCACAATAACTCCACCAGAAATTCGCGACCTACATGCTGCAGGGATTTCTAGAATCTATTCTCCTGAAGATGGCCGCAAAATGGGTTTGCTTGGCATGATCAAACACTTGATGGGAATTGCAAGTGAGGTTGACTTGATTTCAGAACAAAGATTAGCGACACTCAATAGCCCCATTTCAACTAAGGAAATGGAAAAGATCAGTCTCTTGTTGACTTTATCAGAATCTGCTGATGATGCTACTTTCAATGAGTATTTAGAGAAATGTCGCTCATCTTCTAACGATGTGCCTGTGATTGGATTTACTGGCACAGGTGGAGCGGGGAAGTCGAGTCTTCTTGATGAGTTGATGCTTAGGATTCAACGCGATAACCCCGGGCTGAAGGTCTGCCTACTATGTGTTGACCCTACTCGAAAGCGAACTGGTGGGGCCTTGCTTGGAGACCGGATTCGAATGAATTCCCTATCGAATAATAATCTCTTCATGCGTTCTTTAGCCAGTCGAGGCTCTGGCACAGAAATTTCAACAAATCTAGACAGAGCCATAGACGTTGCCAAGGCTGTAGGATTCGATTTGATATTCTGTGAGACCAGCGGTATCGGGCAGGGTAGTGATGCGATTACTTCTGTTGCAGACCATTCCATCTATGTAATGACTGCAGATTTTGGGGCTCATACTCAACTTGAGAAAATTGAAATGTTGGATGTTGCCGATTGGGTTGTGCTCAACAAATACGAAAAGCGTGGTAGTGAAGATGCATTGCGGGCAATTCGCAAGCAAGTTCGCCGAAACCGAAACCTCTTCGATGCTGCTGATGAAGACTTGCCGGTTGTTGCGACAATCGCTAGTCAATTTGCAGACCCTGGAGTCGATGTGCTTTGGCAAAAAGTAGCCGCTGCCGTTGACGCTAATTCTTCAGAGCCAACCACCCAAATTGGAATTGGGAAAGGGGTCATTCCACCAGAACGGGTTTCTTATCTTTCAGAAATTACCTCTTGCTTACGTCAATATCACACACATAATGAGGAGACTGCTCAAAAGTTAAGATTGAAACAAAACTTGACAGAGGCCGCAGCGCATGCACGTGGACGCGGTGCAGATACAATTGCAGAAGACCTTGAAGAGCAAGTAAAAGGAATGGAAATTCAAGAAGAATCTCTCCTTCAGGAACACCGAGAATTGGTCGAACAATATCGCTCTGGTGAATTCACCTACTATGTTCGTGGTAAAGCATTCAGTGTTGCAACCACTACAGAAAGTCTGTCCCATTCACAAATTCCACGTGTTGCTTTACCAAAATACAATGATGATGGCGACCTATACAATTGGTTATGCCGAGAGAATATCCCTGGTGCTTTTCCATTCAGCGCTGGAGTTTTTCCTTTCAAGCGCACTGATGAATTACCGGCCCGAATGTTTGCTGGAGAAGGCGAACCAGAGAAAACCAACCGTCGCTTCCATTACCTGAGCCAAGGTCAGCCATTCAATCGCCTTTCTACTGCATTTGATTCAGTCACATTGTATGGTAGAGATCCCGCTAAGAGACCAGATATTTGGGGGAAAGTAGGTAATTCTGGTGTTTCAATTGCCAGTCTTGATGATGCTAAGAGGCTATATTCTGGGTTTGACCTCTGTGATGTCAATACCTCTGTCTCAATGACCATTAATGGCCCAGCACCAATTATTTTGGCCTTTTTCCTAAATGCTGCAATCGATCAACAAGTGGAAAAACACCTTGGAAATCTTGAGGTGAATGAAGGTGCTTATCGAGGTTCCTTACCTGATGGGCATGATGGCTTTGGCCTAGCAACCGTTGGTCGTCGTGGCGATGAATTAGTTGATTCAGAAACCTATGCGAGAATCAAAGCAGAAACTCTGCAAACTGTACGCGGTACTGTACAAGCGGATATTTTGAAAGAAGACCAAGCACAAAACACTTGTATTTTCTCTACTAGTTTTGCCTTAAAGTTGATGGGAGATGTCCAGCAATACTACATTGAGCAAGGCGTGAGAAACCACTACTCAGTTTCAATTTCAGGATATCACATCGCTGAGGCAGGTGCAAATCCAATCTCTCAACTTGCCTTTACACTTGCAAATGGCTTCACTTACGTGGAGTATTATCGCAGTCGGGGGATGGACATAGATTCATTTGCACCAAATCTTTCCTTCTTCTTTAGTAATGGTCTTGATGCAGAATATACAGTGATTGGCAGAGTGGCTCGGCGAATCTGGGCAGTTGCAATGCGCAATCTCTATGGGGGGAATGAGCGGTCTCAAAAACTCAAATATCACATTCAGACAAGTGGTCGTTCTCTGCACGCTCAGGAAATTGACTTCAATGATATCCGAACCACACTGCAAGCCTTGCTCGCTATCCAAGATAATGCAAACTCACTTCACACCAATGCCTATGACGAAGCGATAACCACTCCAACCGAAGAGAGTGTTCGTAGAGCCTTAGCAATTCAAATGATTGTCAATGTAGAAAGCGGTTGGACAAAAACTGAAAATCCAATGCAAGGCTCATTCCTTGTTGAAGAACTAACCGACTTGGTAGAGGAAGCAGTTCTTCAAGAATTCGAAGCCATTTCACGTCGTGGAGGCGTACTTGGTGCCATGGAAACAATGTACCAACGTGGGAAGATCCAAGATGAGTCGATGTATTACGAGCATCTAAAGCATGATGGAGGTCTTCCAATCATCGGAGTCAACACTTTCCTTAATCCAAATGCTCAGGTTTTTGATGAGTCCAACGCCGATGATTTCGACATGGAATTAGCAAGAGCGACACCCGAGGAAAAACAAGCCTGCCTAGAGAGAACAGAAGCTATGACTCCAGACCAAGATGCATTGAGCAGGCTATGCGAAGTGGCAAGAACTGGCGGCAATGTATTTACTGAATTAATGGAGACTGTCAAAGTAGCAAGCCTTGGACAAATAACCGATTCCCTGTTTTCGGTTGGTGGCCAATATAGAAGGAATATGTGAAACAGTTCGACCATTGCTTTGAATAGGGTAGAAGTAAATCCTATCCTCATGCCAAAAAGCATCGACCACAGCAGCCCTCAAGCAAGACAAAGACCTGAAACGCTTACTGCAAGCCAAGTTCTATCAAAGGTCTACAAACAAGTGATTCGCGAACAACGGATTCACAAAGCCATTGCCGTGCATGTAGAAAATACCACTCAACAAGATGGGGATAATTGGCGAATGATTGTTCCCTAATATTGGCATGATGAACAAAAGAAGGTGCTGCGTCCTGCTTGACTGATACGCTTGATTTTGCCATCACAATCTTGGCTTTTGCACTCCTTGTCTTCTCTCCCATAAACTCTGAAAGAGGCAGGGAAATATCCGAGGTCGCCATCTACACCGGCGAAGTCCTGCAAAGTTGAGCCTCCAACTGCAATTGATGAAAGTAGGATGTTTTTAATCGCCTCAACCAATAATGTGCATTTACCTTTTGAGATATTGCAAGTTTTTCTACGTGGAGATATGCCTACTGTGTTAAGTGCTTCACAGACGTAAATATTACCTAATCCTGCAACTATTCTTTGATTTAATAGCGCTGTTTTAACAGGGGATTTCTTAGTTTGGAATGCATCGTACAATACTTTCCCAGTGAATTCCTCAATCAATGGTTCAGGCCCTAAGTGAGCCAGTAACTTGTGCTCATGAAGTTCAGAGGTCTTCAGTAAATCCATGATCCCAAATCTTCGATGGTCGGTATATACCACATCACAACCTGATTCAAGCGAAAACATCACATGGTCATGTTTGCCGTTTTCTGAATTGTTAATTCCATCTTCATAAATTGTAAATCGACCACTCATTCCCAAATGACATAACCATGTCAAATCATCCTGCAAGTGTATCAAGAGATATTTGGCTCGGCGCGATAAATCTTCAATTCTCCGACCTTCCAGTTTTTCCACCATCTGTGAAGGGAAAGGGTACCGCAATCCCGCTCGACGTAATTCCACCGATGTAATTCTCTGATTCAACAAATGAGGAGAGAGGCCTCGCATTACGGTTTCTACTTCCGGTAGTTCTGGCATCTCTAACCACATCAAATATTGCGGCAATGAAAGAGCATGTGATTCTCTTCATAGCCAGCCAGATCTATTTGCTCTACGATTTCCATTCCTGAATTTAATAACATATCTGCAACCTTCTCAAACATTGCTCTTTCACCATCTTTATCCCAGCGTTCACTTGCTGCCTTCAATGAGAATAAACCACTGCCTCCCTTATTGAGAAATCTCTTGCATGCTGAGATAAATATGTCAACTTGACTTGCTTGAGCCACATCTTGGAATAGCCAATCGACTCGTTGTGGTTGTATCGCTCCTACGATTGCATGCTTACGGGCATCAGCCAATAATGGGACAAGCCCCGGTCTAGAATGGGCAAGGTAGTTCAGATCTCTTAGACATCTTGGAGCAAGGTCAACAGCAACGATCCTTCCTCTTCGGTTATTATTTTCGCCACATAAGATATCATGGAGGTGACTAATTGTGGTGCCATGGCCTGCTCCTAGATAGAGAACTTGTGTACCAGGTAAGGGCAATAGGTCTGAAACATGGTTTGCAGTTCTTACTAAAGCGGCTCCTAATTTTGAGCGACTTGGATCCCAACGTCTCCATTCTCCTTCATCAGTTCGCAGAAGAGTCTCGCCATAGACATTTTCTCTGGGAGTCGCATTGAGAGTCCAAATGGCTCGTCCTTGTTTTCTGAAGCCAGGCACAATTTCCCGGCCTGGAACTCTACCTCGGCGTCCTGCCATCTGCTCACCTCAACGATTCCTACCCTTAGGAGGGCGAGGATGTTCACTCTTGATTTCCAGCATTCTAGATTCAACTGCTTCAACTGCGGAATCTTTCCAGATTTCAGCCCCAAATGCATCACATCGAGCAGCTATGCTGGCTTTTGCAGCGAGCATCCGTGAGATCTTTCCACGTACCCACCATGGAGAACGAGATATCCATGGATGCATGAAAATGTGACCGTGTTTAGGAGGGGGGCTGCCGGTATGGAGATGGCTGAAAAATGCCTTTTCCGCACCTAAAATCTGAACTGTCCCCGCCGGTAGTCTTGCTAATCTCATTCGTCCATGCGCACTGACACAAAGTCGGGCTGCCAATAATGGGCCAAGTAATTTTGACAGAGATGGTAAATGATTTGAGGCAAGGTGTCTAATCGAATCTTCCATTTGCTCAAGTTTGCCTCTATGGCCTCTAACTGAATCCGACCATGCAACCAAGGATTTCCATTCAAGTTCACCAGGCCCGGTCTCTGGCAATTCACATTCTAATTGAGTTGCTAGGTCTTCGAGGGAAGGAGATTCAGCAATGCTTCTTGCCAAGTGTGCTCGGTCTCTTTCTACCCTCGCAGTTGGGAGGAATAAAGCAGTCCATTCTACCATTCGTGATTCCATTGTTAGCCAAGCAGCCCGTAATTCATCACTGGCCCGAAGTAGATGTTCCAATCTTCTGTCAGGATCACCGGCTGCTCTAGAAACTCCTGCTTCAGACATAGCCAATGCTGCTTCATTAAGCGCCTGAATCATCTCTTCATCTGCTTCTGGGAATTCATGCTCGGGTAAGTCAGGGTCGCCAGCTTGATGCAAACAGGAATCCGGCCATCGCTCTGCTAATTTCCGAGCCTCATCAGATATACCACCCAAGCCTATTGTTTCCAAACGATTGATAATCAGAAATTGAGACATTTTACCCGACCATGCCTCGACATCCAAAGTTTGCCCTTCAGCATCGATAACTATCGCGCAGCGCCAATCATATGCTATCCAGACCACGTTAGGCCGAGATGTGCATGGCATATGAGTTTAGGGAACTATTCATATGCTGAACCATTCCGATGTAACTTCCATGTTCTGCCCAGAATGTGGTACGCTTGCATTCCCAGACCCGTCGGGAAACCTCGATTGCCCTAACTACAAATGTGGTTACAAAGGAAGTGCAGAGAACAAAATTGTCGGTGCTGATGGCAAAGAAATTAATCTCGCAGAAACTGTTTCATCCTCTAAAGTTGAAACACGAGAATACGAAATCATCAATGATGCTGATGAGATAATGGGCGTTCTAACCACTGATTCATATATCTGTCCAAAATGTAATGGCATAGAGGTATTTTCCGAACTTCACCAAACTCGTGCCAGCGATGAACCGGAAACTAGATTCCTCACTTGTAAGGCTTGTAAACACGGCTGGAGAGAGTACTGAAGGGGATTTTCCTCAATAATGAGAAGGGCTTCGCCTTTAGGGAGATTTATGGACCCCCTCCGGAGAACAGAGAATAACAGGGTGGAACGTGACATGCTCAAAATCACAGCGAGGCAGGACCTGATGAGGAACATCTTCGACACAATTAGTGTTGTAGTAGAAGAGGCAAGATTAGATTTTGCTGAAAATGACATGGAAATTCGTGTAGTAGATCCTTCACATGTAGCGATGATTCGAATGAAAGTTGATTCGGCTGCATTTGAGTCATGGGAAGTCGACGAAACATCTCTTGGTCTTGAATTAGGGAAGATGCGAGATTTGCTATCTTTGGGAAATGCTGGTGACCTAATAGAAATGAACCACGATGAAACAGAAGGCAGAATCAATCTCTCGATGGGGAAAATTGACCGTGTCATTAGACCACTTGACCACTCAACCGTCTCACCACCAAATGTTCCAGACCTTGAACTTCCAGCCAGCGTCACTCTTTCGGGTGAAGATTTGTCAAGAGCACTGCGAGCTGCCAGACAAGTCGGCGACCTCGTTAACATAAGCCTCAGTGAAGAGGGGTTGACAATCAACGTAACAGGTGGCGACACAGATAGCGTGAGCGTCATGTACACCAAGGATGAAGTTCAGGAATTGAAGTGTGATGGGCCAGTTCGTTCCCAATACAGTCTGACTTACTTACTGCCAATCTCCAAATTACTGAGCGTTATAGACAGCGTTACTTTGAGATTTGGCGACAACTTCCCACTGAAGATTGAATATGAGTTCGCAAATGGTGCTGCTGATGTCACATACTTCTTGGCGCCTCGTATCGAAGGCGATATCTGAAGATAACACCCCCCTCAGCGGGTTTCATTGAAAGGTCATAGGTTGTGCCACGGCTATGGAGAAGGCACGAGTATGTGTGCTCATCCCAACCTTGCGCAATGCCCAACAATTAGATGTGGTTTTGCAATCCTTGAACAATCAGGACTGGGATGGCGACTTAGAAGTCGCTTGTGTTGGCCCAACTGGCGATGATGGGGAAGAAGTTGCTGTCAAACATGGTGCTAGATGGATTGATGATGAAGGCAGCCGAAACCGAGCTGATGCCTGTAATATCGGAATTAAAGCCATTGATTGTGATATCTTATTATTCACTGATGATGATGTGATTCCACTTGCAAATTGGGCTGGAAAACTAATTCGATGGTTCGATAGAGAAGAAGTAGGAGGAATTGGTGGGCCAAATTTTGCACCCGATGAAGATTCCTTTTCCTCAAAAGCAGCGGATGTGGCTTTTTGTGCACGTTGGGTGACTGCTGGAACGAGATACGGCAAAGTCCCACCGGGAGAATTAGTGGAAATTGACCATAACCCTGGCTGTAATTCTGCTTATAGAAAGCACATTCTCGATGAGGTGAAAGGATTTGAAGAAGGTTGTATAGGTGCTGAAGATGTGGTTATGGATCGTAAAATTCTCGATGCTGGATACCGACTCTGGTTTGACCCAACTGCTATCATGCCTCATCGGAGGAGAAAGCCCGTCAAGCCCTATATGCAGCAATTGCGGAATTATGGTTATGTTAGAACCTTGGCAAATGCTCGTTGGCCGGCATTGAAAGCTTGGTCTCATTCAGCAATTGCCCTATTCCCAATACTGACAATAGTCGGTATCGCTACTTTTCTATGGGGGTTATCTCAAGGAGGAATAGATTGGTCTGACCCACTCAACTCCCCCGAAATGGGAGCACCCAGAATCGCTGCACATACAACTGCAAGTCTCGTTATCGCCTACATCATGATCTGCTGGTTGGGTGCAATGTTTGGAGCCTCTCCTCATCGAGATTTTGCAACAATTCTAATTTCCCCTATTATGATATTTATGGCCCATTGGGCCTATGGCACTGGAGTGCTGAGGGGAATGAAACAGATTCACCTTGGAGAAGGAGCAGCAGCCGGACTCGGAATTCAAATCGACGATAAGTCGAGAGATTGAAAATCACCTTTCCCAGTTGAAAACTAACAGTGGGTTCTTCAGTGAATGAATGAGCAGAGATGCCCTAAGGGGCGGGCATTAGCATGAGTTTTGGTTTCAAACAACGCTTCGAAGCAATGAATAAGCCTGTTCAAGACTGCGCTGAAGAAGAAATATGGGGAATCATAAGAACTTGGTTAGTAATTTCCAGAATCGTTGCTTTCATTGCCATGATTGCGATGGCTGAATTACTTGATGATATGATGTTTGCTGGCCTATCACTCAGCCTTTGGTCCTTGATAATTGGAATCCCTATTTTCTTGATTCTTTCACTTAGCATTATTTGGGGAGACCGTTTGGTTTCCTCCTTCCTTGAATCACCAGATAAAGAACGTGGAAGGAAACGTCAATTATCCACACCTGGAATCGATTCAGGAAAGGAACAAATTATGCTCCATCCCATCAAAAGCCGCCGTTAAGAATCGTGCTGAGTAGCCTGACCTGTAGTATTCTCAAGGTCTCCAGTTTGCACAGCCCATAAGTCTGCATAGACCCCATCTTTACTGAGCAAGTCGTCATGAGTTCCTTGTTCAACTACAACTCCTTCGACGAGAACTAATATCACATCTGCATCCCGAATAGTGCTAAGTCGGTGGGCGACTGCAACTGTCATTCTACCATCTTTGAATTGGTTTAGGTTGCGTTGGATAATTTCTTCAGTCCTAGTATCAACTGAACTTGTTGCTTCATCCAATATGAGCAATGCTGGTTTTCTTAGGATTGCTCGTGCCAAAGAAATCCTTTGTCTTTGGCCACCTGAAAGTTTGACTCCACGGTCGCCAACGATTGTATCATAACCGATTTTGAAAGACTCAATAAATTCGTGTGCACCAGCTAAGCGCGCAGCATCCTCGATTTCTTCTTTTGATGCTGATTGATCTGAATAGGTGATATTCTCGCGCACTGTGCCATGGAAAAGGTAAACATCTTGGCTAACATATCCGATTTGCTGGCGCATACTTGCCAAGGTTAAATCTTGTAAGTCGGTATCATTCATCAAAGCCTTTCCTCCATCGGGCTCATAATATCGTAAAAGTAACTTGACGATAGTGGACTTTCCCGCACCAGTCGGCCCAACAATACCCACGGATTGGTTTTTTGCTAAGGAAAATGAAACTCCATTGAGAACCTTATTTCCTCCGGGATAGCCAAAGTGAACATCCTCAAAGGTAATGTCCTCGGCCTTTCCTACCAAGTCTTCTGCACCTTCTTTGTCGATGATTGTGGCTTCTAGGTCAACCATTGCGAATACTCTACGAGCACTTGCTTCGCTTTTCTGAATTTGATTGACTAACATTCCAAGGATGAATAATGGCATCGACATTCTTGTGCTCATCAGTAGAAATGTGACATATTGACCTGGAGAGATCTCCCCCGTACCAACTAGCCAACCACCTACTGTTGCTAAGGCTCCAAATGCCAATCCGGCAATGACATAAATTCCGGGAAGGAATCGATTTCTCACCACAGTTGCTTTGATTGCTGCATCCATGTAAGAGCCGGACTCAACACCTACTCTTTGGGCTTCATAGGACTGTGCATTGTATGCTTGTACAACGCCCATTCCTGAGATATTATTAGCGAGTACAGAATTAATATCTCCAAAAGATTGCCGCGCTTCACGATAGCGGCGTTGAATACGAGTTGAGAAGAAGTAGACCAATGGCATGATAAAGGCAATTGGAACGAATAATACAATCGTCAACTTCCAAGACATCCACATCAAGATGACAAAGGCTGCAGAAAAGGTGACGAAAATTCTGATTATCGAAGTCGATGCATCTGAGAGAAAATTCTCTAATTGATTTACATCGGCAGAAAGCACCGACATGATATCGCCTGTTTGTCTATCTTCAAAATAGCGCATCTCCATTTTTATCAGGGAATCGAATGCTTTCATTCGGATATCATGCTGCAAATATTGAGCCAATGTTTCCCATGAATAATTTGAGATTCCTTGTGAAATTGCTAAGCCGGTAAAGGAGGCAATAATAAGTGCTCCATACCATGCAAAATCCTCTATTTCACTTATTTCCCCTCTTAGAACTGCATCAGTCAGTAGACCCATGGCAACGAATGGAAGCAGGTCACAGGCTCTTGCGACAGCATTTGCTCCGATGCCAAGGAAGAACCTTTTCTTGTAGGGCTTTATGAAAGGAATAATCCTCCACAATTGCTTCCCAAGAACCTGCTTGTCTCCAGATTCATCGAGTCCATCATGGCGCTCTCGCACCTTCTGAGCCTCGGCCATAGCGGCAGTCATAATTGGCTTCCAGCGAGGTCCTGTTTTCAATGCTTGGCTTCAATATATAGTCATTCACTATGGCCGAACCTTCATGTTGGAGCCTTGACCTGCGGGAAGTATGAGTAGTCATTACCGCAGGGCCCTTGTAGTTCTCAGCATCTTTTTGATTCAATCTTTTTCGCCCTTAGCAGTACCTACTTTGGCTCAGAAAAGCGATGCGGTAAGCACACAAGCCGACTTAGAAGGGTTAGAACAAATCGGCATAGTTCCAATCTTTGATGGAGAGCATGGCTGGAATGGGGATGCGGGTCAAGTTTGGTTAAGGTACCGGAATGCTGAGACGGTTTTAATTGAAAATTGGCCAAGTAATTCTGTTGATGGATGGCTGGTGTTGCAACATTCATATCCCGTTCCAACTACTTGGGTAGATGAACTCTCTAATGCGGGAATTGAATGTTCCTCATTCCTCCCACCAAGTGCATTTCATTGTAATGTCAATTCTATGAAGATTGAAACATTAGAGGACTTGGATATTGAAGCAATGATGAAACTTGACCCAAGCGACAAATTACAATCAAATGTAGCCCCATTATTACTTGGAGAGATGGAACAAGCATTTGCTACCAAGAACCTTCTCACCGTCAATATTGCCCTTTCTGGAACTCAGTGGCCTGACCTTCCATACAAACAAGATTCTCTGGTAATATTACATAGCCATGATGGGCGCTTTGCTACCGCCACTGCCAATAACATTGGAATATCCCTACTGGCAAACTCAGAGGAAATTGAATGGATAGAACCTCGACCTATTTTCAGTATTCTCAATGATGTTGCTCAGCACTGGATGGCAGTAGACCAAGTAAATAATCAGAATAATATCAGTACTATCAATTCTGCTTACAATAGCGTTGATGGAACAGGGATTATTGTCACTGTCGCAGATACTGGAATTGATAGCGGCGTAAATGATTCAACCATGCACGGTGATTTTAGAGATCACACAACTGGAATTCTTTCTGTTCCAGTCCCTGGAAGTGTACAGTATTGGGCTCAACAATATCAAGGCTCTTGGGACGATGGTGCTTCAGACAAAGATAGTGGACATGGAACTCATGTTTCAGGAAGTGTCTTGGGAGACGGAAGTGAATCAAATGGGCTTATCAAAGGTACCGCTCCAGAAGCAAATCTTCTATTCCAAGCCACCGAACAATATGTCAATTTCAACAGTAATGCCGGAGTTTCTGATGGCTTCGGACTATGGGCAATACCAGACGATATCCGCGACCTTTTTGATTTAGCAGCAGAAAATGGCTCTCTCGTCCATACCAATTCATGGGGCTCTTCAGTTGCTGGTGAATATACAACATCTGCCATGCAAGCAGATGATGCTGCACGAACTTATGCAAACATGTCAATTCTCTTTGCTGCTTCAAACGATGGAGAAGATACAAACTCAGATGGGGAAGTAGACCACGATTCCCTCGGCTCACCAGGCACTGCAAAAAATGTCCTAACAGTTGGAGCAACTGAAAATGATAGATACACATTTTGCCAAGGTGATGGAAGCTGCTGGTACACTGGTACTTGGGGTAATTCCTATGGCAGTCCAATTTCGACTGATAAAACGGGTGGTAATGCCAATGGGATGGCCGCTTTTTCAAGCCGTGGACCTACCGATGATTCTCGCTTGAAGCCCGATGTCTCTGCCCCCGGCACTTGGATCCTATCAGCAAAGTCTCGTTCTACAAGTGATACTGGATGGAGTGCTTACGATAGCGATTATACTTACATGGGAGGAACAAGTATGGCTACTCCATTGACTGCAGGAGCAGTTGCATTACTAATTCAACATCTAAAGCAAAACGTCGGCCACCAAGACCCTTCTTCCGCTCTAGTCAAAGCGATAATGGCGGCGGGAGCGGATGACATGACTGGACAATACAATAGTGCAACAAATGGGGCAGGAGAGACTGCTCCAAATATGCACGAAGGTTGGGGCAGAGTGAACATGGGAGTCAATGCAAATGTTTCCTTCCTCGACGGTGAAGCCTTGTCAACCGGTGAACAATTAGGCTTCAGGTTCAATGTCTCACAAGCAATACCAGACCTCCGCATTATCCTCTCTTGGACAGACCCTGCCTCTACCTCGGCTGCCAGCGTAAATCTAGTCAATGACCTTGACTTATCTCTCAAGAGCCCAAGTGGAAGTTGGACTAACCTATCTAATGACCGCGATAATCTAAGAGGGTTTGCCTTGTCAAATCCTGCTACTGGTATTTGGGAAGTAATCATATCTGGGACAAGTGTTCCAACTGGGCCACAGGATTTCTCACTGGTGCTTTCCAGGAATTTCACCATAATCAATGGTAGTACCGATGATGACATGGATGGAGTCGACAACGATATTGATGATTGTGCAAGCACTGCTGGCACCTCTTCACAGGACCGAATGGGTTGTTTTGACAGCGACGGAGATGGCTATTCAGATGCAGATTCAACTTGGACAATAAGCGATGGCGCCGATGAATTCCCACAAGATTCCAGTCAATGGATTGATACTGATGGGGACGGCTATGGCGACAACCTCGTTGGAAATGGAGCCGACTCTTGTACCTCGACAGCAGGCTGGTCGAACTTGGATCGGTATGGTTGCCTTGATAGTGACGGTGATGGGTGGTCTAATCCAGATTCTGCTTGGACTACAGCAAATGGTGCGGATTATTGCGGCATGGTTGTTGGAACCTCAAATCAAGATCGAAATGGATGCCTAGATACTGATGATGATGGATGGTCTGATAACGATTCAACTTGGACAACTAATGATGGAGCTGATGCATTCATCAATGACTCTAGCCAATGGTCTGATGCGGATTTAGATGGCTATGGAGATAATGCGAATGGAACAACTCCTGATTCCTGCATCAGTACTTCTGGAAACTCTACCATCGATAGATTTGGTTGTCTCGATACAGATGATGATGGCTACTCTGATGGCGGCGATGCTTTTCCAAATGACCCTGCAAGAAATGCAGATGCTGATTTAGATGGCTTTGATGATATTGAAGACGATTGTCCAACCATCACAGGAACTTCCAGCAATGACAGCCTTGGATGTCTAGACAGTGATGGGGATGGTTGGAGTGATACAGGTGATAACTTACCAAATGATTCAACTCAATGGAATGATACCGATAATGATGGCTTTGGCGACCGTCAAACAGGAAATCAACCTGATGCATGCCCCGCAATTGCAGGTACTTCAAATCAGAATTCTACCTTTGGTTGCATTGACTCAGATGCTGATGGATGGGCAGATTTCCAGGATAACTTCCCCTCTGAATCTAGTCAATGGGCAGATTTCGATGGTGATGGTTATGGCGATGAGCCTAACGGTGTTAATCCCGATTCCTGCCCTCAAGAATCCGGCACATCAACAGAAAGTGGGGTCCTTGGATGTAGTGATAGAGATGGTGACGGCTTTGCAGACAGCATCGACGGGCTTCCAGATGAAGAAACTCAACACATCGATAGTGATAGCGACGGATTTGGTGATTCCCAATCTGGATTCCAACCTGATGATTGCCCATTCGTGCTTGGAAATTCAACTAACGACCGCTTTGGCTGTATCGATTCAGATGGCGATGGAATGAGCGATGCTAACGATGATTTCCCAAACGACCCCCTGCGAGCCGGTGATGCTGATGCAGATGGCTTAGATGATGCCCTGGAAGATGATTGTTCTAATGTATTTGGAACATCTACAATCGACAGGTTGGGTTGTCCTGATAGTGATGGAGATGGTGTCTCAGATACCGACCAATCGTGGACTACAAACCAAGGAGGAGATGCATTTCCAATGGATAGCAGCCAATGGGCAGATTCGGATGGGGATGGCTTTGGCGATGAATTGCTTGGAACCCAAGGAGATGCATGTAATACCGTTCAAGGTACCTCAAGTGCAGATAGATTTGGCTGCCCAGACTCTGATGGGGATGGTTGGTCTAATGCCAATTCCAACTGGCAAATTGAAGATGGCGCTGATTCATTCCCGGATGAAGTAAGTCAATGGTCCGACATTGATGGTGATGGCTTTGGAGACAATCAACTAGGTGTCTTATCAGATGATTGTCCGAATCAATACGGGACATCAACTGAAGGATTACTAGGTTGCCCAGATTCTGATTCAGATGGCTGGGTAGATTCAGTAGATGCATTCGCAAATGATTCAAGCCAATGGCAGGATAGCGACGGGGATGGTTATGGAGACAACTCCTCGGGAAATAATGGAGATGACTGTCCGCAAATCAATGGCCCTTCCTCAGTGGGCTTGAGAGGTTGTACTGATACTGACCTCGATGGTTGGGATGATTCAACAGACAGTTTTCCCCAAATCGCCAGTCAATGGAATGACAGCGATGGAGATGGCTGGGGTGACAACCAAAGCATTGGAGCCTTGAGAATCGATCATCACCCTGACGACCCAGAACAATGGTCATTGGATGTTGCTCTAAGTTGTTCACCCCCTAGTTACGAAGTGGATATGGCGACTGCTGATGTTGCGATTATATCTTGCACATTGTCAAATCAAGCAGAAGTTGCATTGATCGTAGTTTTGGTTTGGGATGTTCCGATGGGAGTCGATACGAATGATGAAAGTCAATTAATTCACCTTTCCGGCAAAGGAAGCTCAGATGCTGTAAAACAGGTTTTCCTTAGGGCAAGTGGTGTCTCCATTGGTGAATATATGACTGTTATAAAAATAGAGAACCCCGGTGGTGAACAACCTCTTGATACCCAAGTCGTTGATATCATTGTGAGTGATTCGACCCCCGGCCAAGGAGAACCAGAAGATGAAAGTCAGACAGAAGGAGAAGGGACATTCGCAGGAATTAAAATGAACTCTCAAAATATCCGTTTAATCGCTGCTGGTTCTGTTCTTTTAATCCTCATTTTCGGAATATTCCTCCGAATAGCCAAACCCAAAAGCAAAGCCCAAAAGACAGGCACTACCAAATTCAAGAACGATGGAGGTTTCATGCAACCCCCGCCTCCACCTCCACAAACTCAATGGCAAAAGGATTCATCTTGGCAGTTTTAGAAAAATAGAATGAACAAAGGAGGGGACCGAAACGAATACATTGAGGATTCGGTTCGCCTCGACTGTACAACGCGGGTGTGGTGAAGTGGTATCACCTGAGGTTTCCAACCTCATATCGTGGGTTCAACTCCCGCCACCCGCATTTTTTCTTATCTTGATTATGGCTTTTGCATCGCCAGCCATTCTAAGTGGCGTTCAGGCTGATTCTATCTCACAAGAAATCCCCTCAACTGAAGTACATTTCAATGCCTCTGGTCTCAACCAACTCTCTGCAGACAGCCCGCCTTCATCTGGTTCTCAAAGTGGAAGCGTGGGTCCCATTGGAGGCACTGTCGAGGCAGCATTTATCTCATCTCCATTTTACTCTAATTTGATGCCTGCAAATGATGAATGGACTGCAACTATGTACCTCTCTGGTACTGGAAACGTGTGGATGAAAGTCATCCTTGAAACAAACACAGGAATCATTGGAGAAGCAGACTCCTCAGCACTCACTCTCAACGGAAATCCAACTGAAGTAGTGGTTGTTGGTAGTGGTTTTTCAGATGCAATAATCTCACAAGATGCAACAATAACTCTAACTTACGAAATTAGAGGGAATACCCCTGCCAGCGTCGATATGAAGTGGGGTGAAGAGTTGTACCCTTCTCACTTGGAGATAGAAGGAGACTTTGTGCGGCCAACAGAAGTTAGAGTGACGGATTCAGGTGAAGTTTTCGATGATGGCGATGGAGATTATGGCAGAAGAAACATCATTGTTTCAGCAGATATTGAAACAAAAGTTGACCTTAATGCAATGATGAGTGAAATGATTTTATGGGTTAAAGATGGGGATGCAGATCTAGAGATATTCGAGCCTGAAGTCGAGGGTGAAGAAGGTCAATACACAGTGAAGTGGATAATTCCAGAAATTGGCAATGGAAGTAATATTTCGGTAGTTGTTGCTTGGTTAGCCGCTGATGGTGTTGTAAGATGGAACTCGACTACATGGGAATGGGTTTTTCCTGTAGCAAGTGATAATCCTCTCTTAAGCCAAGGTACTTTGAGGATATTGCAATTTTCAACTGCTCCACTACTGCTTGTAGTTGGGTACTGGTTATTCAAACGAAACCGAGTATTTTGTTCACAGGATGGAGAATTAAAAGAACTCGAATACAGGGCCTTCAACACTCTGATTTTCTCAACTTGTTGTTTCTTCATTGCAGCATTAAACATCATGTTCTTTATTGTCAATCATCACATCAGAAACCTTGGTGCTGCAGAATCTCAAACTATTCTTCATCTTGGATTTCTAGTTCTAATCTATGGAGTTTCAGGCCCGCTGTGGGGAAGAATTGCCGATAGGACGGGAAACCGAAGAGCACTTGTCAAAATGGCTGGTGTCATTGGAGTTTCGGCATCATTATTGATGGCTCCAATGGAGTTGTGGCCATTCTTTGGAATATCGATTGTTTTGATGGCAGCCTTGGGAGTTCAACGCCTACACTTTGCATTAGTCAGTGAGTGGTTTGAGGAGAAGAAGGGTGAGGCAATTGGGATTCTCTACGCCTTTGGATATCTTGTCACTGCAATTTTTGCTGTAGTCGATGGCTCGATTTATCAGTGGCTAGGTATTTGGGCAACTTGCATAACCTCGGCATTGCTTATCGCTGCGGGAACCATTTCATTCCTGCGAATAGATTCTGACAAAACTGAAACCATCCAGAAGAAAGTTGAAACTCATAAATTACCTTTGATGAAATTTGATTCAAAATGGGTGAAATGGTGCCTTCTGGGGGCAATGCTAGTAGCAATCCCTCGTGGAGCAGTGGTCCTAACAAGTCCAAGATATATCGAAACCAGAGGCTTTGATATTGCAATGACCTCATTATTTGAATCTTGGGCAATACTCGCCCTAATCGTTCTCTACGTTGTAATTGGAAAGATATGCGATCGCCACGGGGCTGAACGAGTCCTTCTCGCTTCAGCCATCGCTTACGGCCTTCTTTGGTCATTCTTCAGCCTTGGACTATCACCGTGGATGAGTGTTGCCATTTACTTAATCCCAATAGTACCACTGCTATTAGTCTCAAATGATTCACTGCTCTCAAGATTCACTACCAAAAAAGAAAGGAATCGTGGTCTTGGTATGGCTGGTGCTGCTACAAATGTCGGTCAAGCAATCGGCATCGCTCTGATTGTAGGTCTGATGTCATGGTTTGAATCATCAAACAGAAGCGACCTCGATGTTTACCACTTGGCATATCAATCAACCATTCCATTATTCGCGCTTGCTGTAGCGGTTACAGCATGGTTAAGCATACGAATTGGCAAGGAGCACTTGTCCAACGAGTAAAGCGAACACTCAAAGGTATCAGTTGACGGCCTTGGGATATGGGGCGAGTTCAATCCTTGGGAGTCGTCTTAGTCATAGTTGCTGCTAGTCTTTCAGGTTGCTTTGGAGCAAAAGAGCTAGATGCAGGAGTCAACTCCCTGAATCTACAAATTGCCCATGAAGATGCAGGAGTTGTCGCACTCCCTCGAGGCCAGCCAATCGACTTCACTCTCTATGGAGAAGAAGGTGCTTGGTTAGAAGTTCCAGATGATGTGTTGATGTTTGTCAATCACAGTTTAGTGCCAACTGGATATCTCCATCTAGACGATGATGAGGAAGTGTATGGCCAGATATTGGCAACCCCATATACACTCGAACCAGTAATACTCAAAATTAGGGCAGTAGATGGAAGCCACTTAGAAATTGAAGTTGCTTTGGAAAATGAAACACCAATCGTCTCTGGACAGGAATGGTACCAGAAGATGGATTTCATCACAAGTGTCTGTACTGATTCCACCAAATGTGGAGCATATATCAACCGCTGGATGGGCTCTCCAAATCCAAACTTTGAGCGGGCAGCCTCATTCTTCCAAGGTCATTTTGCTGGTCTTGGTTATGAGACCCATATTCTGCGAGTTATTGACCACTTAAATCCAAGCGAGCCAGAATCATTGAATATGATAGCATGGCAAAAGGGTCGAAATTCTTCATGTGTTCAAGGAATGGGCGCTCACATGGATATCGCACCACCGGGGGGGCCTCCTGGAGGAGGAACATACGAAGGCGCCTACGACAATACTGCTGGCACTGTTAGCATGATGCTATTCGCAAAGGCCTTCAAAGAATTGGATATTGAATTTGAGTGCGATACATTCCTTGCATTATGGTCAAGCGAAGAAGAGGGGCTTAGAGGTTCCAGTGCATTTGCAAATAATGACTGCGACTATTGCCTACCAATGGATAAGGAATTGCGATTTTACATCAACATGGACATGATGGGGATATCTTGGCCCGCAAAGAAATCAACTGGAGACCCATTCCCTTACCATGCATGGAGTGGACCGGATAACGATCCCGATATTATTGAACAACCAATAACATATATTATGGACCACGTAATCTTTGATGTCCAACATGCACCAAGAAATCTTTCAATCGATGGAAGTTATGGTGCTGGTTGCGATCAACATTGGGATGAGCACGAGAACCTAACGATGGATGTTCACGAAGATACATTTGGGCGCTCGGACCATGTTACTTTCAGGGACCTTGGAGCTCAGACAATATTCCACCTCGGTGCATATGATGCTGACTATGATGCTTATCATTCACCTTCTGATACCTTAGACAATATGGCTCAAGTTGTAGGCGGTCAAGAAGAATTGGAAAAGTCGATTCAATTCGTGATGTGGAGCGCTTTTATGGAATTCCTCTTTGCAGACCAAGAGCCACTGATTAGAAATGTGGGGTGAAATAGTTGACCTCCAAGGATGATGCAAAGTCGCTGTGGAAATGGATAACCTCTGGTGGATTAGTAGCAAGCATGTGCTGTCTTCCAAGCGTAGTTATGGTTGCATTTGGACTCTCATCAATAGCCACTGCTGATGCATTGTCAAAAACTCTTTACTTTGGAATTGCAAGACCTATTCTTTATGCAATTTCATTCTTAATGTTAGCATTTGGTCTATGGAGATATTTTCGCTCGCAAGGAATATGCAGCCTTGAAGAAGCAAAACAGCAGCAGCGCAGAATCATCAATACCAGTATCTTAGTTTTGACTGTCATGATACTGGGATATATCATCTTTAATTATTTAATTTTGGAACTAATGGGAATCGCGGTGGGATTGCCTTGGGAAGAAGATGCATTCTGGAATTAGTTTCCATCGCGTCTTACTTGGCAAGCAACGTCGAATATCAGATTACCCGCTTCGTCTCTCATAGCCTCTCTTGTTGCATCAAGAAGATCATCTTCTTGGCTCCGTAATAGCAAACCTTCTACTCTCCAAGCTAGGCCAATTTGAAAGTTCTCATGTTGGAAATTTTCCAATTGAATTTTCATTCCTTCAATTGACATTTCTTGATTTGATTTTGATTGGTAAATAATGATTTTCCTAGGATTCAGATTCATTCCTAAATGCATTGCTTTTTGCACTGCTTCCTTGCTGGTCCACAAACGAATTGCTTCACTAGGATTTGCCTTCAGCCAGTGTAGTTCATCATCTTTACAGAATTCAGCAAAGGCATTCTCAGCGATTTCACGAACCTTGGGTTCCCCATCTATTCCAACCCACCATCCAGGTTCAATTAATGCGATAATTGCATACCCTTCTGCATGTCCAATAGATATTGCAGGAAGTGCTTGATTTTTGAAAACCCCCTGGATCCATTTTAAAGATGGGGCTCTGTTTTTATCTCTAATAACTTCTATTTGAGATGTATCAAATCCCCAATGCCCTAATCCTTCTGCTAAGGCCGTTCGGCCTGCGCAATGCTCAACTTTTCTCTTATTAGTTTTGAAGGTGGAATACTCGTCAACATTTACCAAACTCGGCAATTCTTCATCCAAATTGGTACGCATTTGTTGAATAAGAATTTCGATACGTGGAGAATCCCTGATTCTAATCATCAATATCCGCTCATTCTTCAAAACTAAAACGCATTTCATCAGCAAGTGGAGCCATCGCCTTCAAGCGCAATCCTTTCATAGCTAGAATTGGTGTGTCATCTTGGCCAATTACTAACACATCATGCTTAGTAACTCCACCTTCTTCCAAAGCAGTCCTAATACTCCTAAGTCTCAATGTCTCTCCTTCATCAGGAACAGCAAGAATGGTCACCCATTCTATGCCCACGGGAAGCGACATCAAACCATCAGCCTCCATGCTGACTAAACCTGCATTCTGGAAGCCTGCTTCAATCAACATCGGCAGAGACTCTAGTAATACAGTCTCACCACTTACTTCGCATTCAAATTGATCCTTGGCAGGTAATTGGTGTCGCATTAATGCAATCCCATCAGCGCCTCTTGAACCTGAATCTCCGATGCCACGAATGATTCCGCCATGGCTTTGGAAGCGTGGACCGTGAAAGAAACGTAGGTAAATGAAACTAGGATGATGTGCTAATTCACCTTTTGCAGGTATTCCAATATCAGGAATGTCATGTAACTCTGCTGCCAAATGCTTGGTTAAGTCATTGGATTTTAGAACCAATCTCACTAACCCAGAATGGTGGACTCGAGGTTTTCCGAATATCTCGCCTCTTGAGTTCTTCAAGTCGCTTTCCAATCTGCATGAAACCCATATGTGGTCACGCTTGCGACGGCTGACTTCAGCAACGGTGCGAACTGTTATTTCCCCCTTGAGTAATTTTATTGGTAAGCCAAATTTGACACCTTCAAAGCCAGCTAAACAATACTCTGGATTTAGTAGAAGAGCATTCTCAGCAAACATCTCTATCGCCATAACGCCAGGGTGATAAGGCACTCCATCGATTGCGTGGTCTACTAAGAAGGGATGCGATTTAGTTGAAAGAGTGCATTCACTCAACAGAGATTCACCCTCTTCTATCTGCAATAATCTATCAATAAATGGGAATCTGCTTGGATCTGCAATCAAGGCTGTCATCGCTGCTGGTAATTTCAAGGGTGGGGCACGGAATGAATTAAAGTTGTCCATAACACCCACCGAGCCGCAACAAAGAACTCTTCTCTTGCCTCCACATAGGGCTTCATCAACAAAAATATTGATTCCTGTATCGACAGGAATTGTATCAATTCCAGCAGCCTCGAAAATCTTCTCAAGACTACCGCGGGTTGCCATACCCACGTCTTTCCATCCAGTCCATGCTGTGGCAACCGCTCGTATAGAACCAGGAGCAGCAGTCAGCCTTGCCATTTCTGCATCCAAAATGGAATTAGCGGCGGCATAATCGGTCTGCCCTCCATTCCCAAAGCGTCCTGCAACACTCGTGAAGGCGGCTGCAAACCTCAATTTAGAACCACTTCTATTGGCAGCAGAATAGAGTGCTTTCCAACCATCGACCTTGATTTTCAAAACCATGTCAAAAGTTCTCCATTCCTTGTCAGCAACCAATTTACTATCTTCTATTCCGGCGCCATGAACTATCCCTGTTATTGGTCCTTGTTTTCGAGCGATTTTACTCAAACTCTTAACATCACATACATCACAAGACCGATAGATTGCTTTGTTGCCTGTTCTTCTAATAGTGGCAACTGTTTGATGAATATCTCTACTGCGAAGGTAAGGTTGCCAAGCCTTATTCCATTCAACGATAGATATCTTTTCACCATCGCTCTTGGAAATCAATTCCTCCCTCAACTGAAGTTTGCGGTCAGCGAGTTGCTCTTCACTCCAAGTAAGCCAAGTAGCCGGCTCCTCCATAGCCTCAGTCCTTCCAAGCAAAACGAACATTGCCCCTGAATTCTTACTAGCATTTGCCACTCCAATGATTGATGCTGCTGTAACTCCAGATCCCCCACCACTTACCAACCACACATCGTCAGCAGCCAATGGAGTTCTTTCTGAGTTCAATTCTTCGTCAAACATAACCAAGCACCAGCGGCGCTCATCTTTGTCAAACCCAATTTCAACTTCCCCTCGGTTATTGAACAAATCATCAAGCAACTTTTGTGCCAACAGGGTGCTATCAATTACAAGTTCAGGATGGACATCCCAAGCCCTACAACGGACAGATTGACGTTCGTGTGAATACGATTTTACGATGCCTGATGCTCCACAAGCAAGAGAATTAAATCTCTCACCGATGTTTCCATGTCGCCCATCCATCGCAGATAGTGAAGCGACAAAAGCATTTGAGGAAGTAGCAAAATCAGCATCAAACCTCTTCAGAAGATGGAATAATGAATGGTTTGAAATACTTCCCAAACGAGATGATTGTCCATCCCCCCATGCTTCTGCTGCCAATTGCACTGGGGCCAAGTGAATGATCCCATTTACCCCAGATAGGGAATTGCTCATTTCATCTAATTGTTCTTCACTCGAAGGATCTACCCTGAGTACACAGCGTCCAGCATGTTCCTCAGAAACGAATTCTTTACGGTCTAATTCAAATGATAAACGGATTGGATTGAGGCCTTTCGCCTCTAATAATCTACATATTTCCTCTGAGATACCAAGGCCATCATCACTGACTAATATTGTACCCGATGGGATGAGTAGGTCGGCTTCTGGAATCGCCTCCTCAACTTCTACTTGCCATCTCCTAACGCCTTCACGGGGAGTGGTTTGAACGGCGGACACCTGTGATTTCTCTTCAGGGTCCACCGGATTCACCAAAGGGAGTTCATCCCCCTTCAAATCACCAGCACCTAGCTGTAATTCCTCTCGTTTGAGATAGAGATTTCCATCATCATGTACCTTTGATGCTTCTATCAATGCAGATGCATCTTGTAGACCAAATTCTTGCAACACTTCTTCAACAACATTATCTGAATATCTCCACGTCATCTTGACATTTTTCAATTCCTCTGCGGCTGCTTGTATCTCCTCTCTCTTGAGATAGCGGTTGCCATCATCGTGCAGTTTTGCAGTTTCAATTAATTCATCTCGGTCATCCAAATGATATTCTGCAAGTACCATATCAACCACATTATCTGACCAACGCCATGCTATTTCCTTGACAGCAGGTGTTGCCTCTTCTTCGGCCGCTTGAACTCCACCTGTCATCCTAACTATGTAATCGACGAAATGATTGAGTGTTGGGTGTTCTGCAAGGCTAAATGATTCATCCAATGGGAGTGTAAACTTTTCACGAATATCGCCCATCATCTCCGCTTGCTTCACTGTGTCAATTCCTAATTCCCCTTCAAGGTCTTGGTCAAGTTCAATGAAATCTGTGGGGTATCCTGTATGGTCAACTACGATTTGAATTACTGCAGATTGGATTTCAGCTAAGGGGATTGAAGTTTGCAGTTGTGCAGTCTCTGGTTCTGGTTCTGGTTCTGGTTCTGGTTCTGGTTCTGGTTCTGGTTCTGGTTCTGGTTCTGGTTCTGGTTCTGGTTCCAGAGGGGTTTCAACACCACTCGTCATTTTGATAATATAGTCAACAAAATGATTGAGTGTTGGATGCTCTGCCAAACTGAATGTATCGTCTATTGGCAAAGAGAATTTATCTCTAATATCACCCATCATCTCAGCTTGCTTCACTGTGTCAATTCCCAATTCACCCTCTAAGTCTTGATCTAATTCAATAAAATCATCTGGGTAACCAGTCTGTTCAACTACTATTTGGACGACTATAGATTGTATTTCAGAGATATCCATTGAAGTCTGAACTGGCGCCATCTCAGGCTCTTTTTCAAGTTCTTCCTCTGGTTCTGGTTCTGGTTCTGGTTCTAATTCGACAACAAGAGCCGGCATAGTTTCTTTTCCACCGGACATGTTAATGATATACTGAATCATGTGATTCAAGGTGGGATGCTCTGAAAGAATGAATGATTCATCAACTGGGAGATTGAATTCGCTTCTAATATCACCCATTATTTCGGCCTGTTTGACGGTGTCTATTCCTAATTCTCCCTCAAGGTCTTGATCTAACTCTATGAAGTCCGCTGGATATCCAGAATGTTTGACTACCACTGCAACTACTATTTTTGAAATTTCACCTAATTCTGGCTTCGGTTCTGATATTGGCTCTGAGACTGGCTCTGGTACTGATTCAACAACTTCGGGGTTTTCATCTTCACTTAACCAATCCTCGCCTTGAATTCCACCATGAAGATTGGTTTCCCCATCAACATAAGCAACCAATTTATTCCTTAAAACCTTGAGTGTTAAATCTTCTGTACCTGCTAATTTGCGATTCCATTGAAGTAGTTTTGAAACATCGATACGTTCACCATCCACAGCACTAGATTTCCACAAAGTTATTGCAATTTGGCTGCCAAATCCTGCGGCAAATCGGAGTCCGTAATTGATATTCTCATGATAGCCACCCTTAGATAAATTGAGATTCCCTAGTTCTGGGTCAAACACTTTGTGATTTGCAATTGGTGGAATCCTGCCCGTTGCAAGTGCATGAATCATCGATGCATCTTCTATCCCTACACCCATGGGGTGACCGGTGAATCCTTTTGTATTGGAAATCAATAGTGAATCCGTTTCTTCAGCAAAGGTATCTCTCAAGGCCCTCACCTCTGCTTGGGCTGAGCCCCCTCTTGCAGGAGTATAGGTCTCATGACTGAAGAATACTGTCTTTGGAGCGATGGTCTTTCTTTCAATTCCCCATCTCTTCTCCATTCTTGATACAAAACTATCAACTTGAGATGCTACATTTTCAACATCTAATCTGGTGCCATGGAAGGCTGAATTTCCGATGTGAGCGCCCAACAACTCTGCATAGGGTTGCACTCCTCTCTTTGCAGCGTCCTCCTTCTTTTCGATGACGAAAGCAGCCGCCCCCATTCCTAGAATGAGGCCATTCCTGCGTTGGTCGAATGGTAAAGCTGCATCTTCAATGGATGATGAAGTCGAGGCTGCCCCACTTGCAGCAAATCCTGCTCCAATCCATTCCCATAAGTCCGGACCAGTTACATCGTCACCACTGATGACTACAACTCTCTCACAACGCCCTGTTTCAAGCCAATCTTCTGCTACTGTAAAGGCTGCAGCAGTTGAAGCACAGGCGAGATTAACGGTGCTATTTGGGCCTCTAATTCCGGTGAATTGGGCAAATTGGGAATGACCCATGTTGAGAGTTTGGAATAAATATGACCTATCGAAGTGTCCTTCTCCATCATCACCATTATTCATAGAGTGGTGAATGGTATTTGCACTACCTGGGAAACAACTAGCAAAGATTATTCCAGTATTATCACGATAGACGCTAGGTACTTTCCAATTAGTGATCAGCCTTAGACCACCTTTTCCAATCTTCTCGACGGGAGTTAGTGGAATCCCTGCGTCTCGTAAAGCCAGCAATCCCGCAGCGGTTGCTAATTGGGTTGTGATATCCCAAGACTTAGCCACCTTTTCGGGAATACCAAACTCTTCAGTTATGTCAAAATCGCCTGCAAGACCAGCAAGTTGCGGAATATCCTCAAAGTTCTGGGCTGTTTCCATTCTTGCTTGTCCATCACGTCCTTTGATTAGACGCACGATTTTTTTATCGAGAATTTTTTGCTTGTATTCATCTGGAACTTCACTGATACAAGTTTCTCCCCTTACCAGTTTCTCAAAGTTATCCTCATCAAACACCTTTCTATCTCCTGGCAATCCTAAACTGACACCAGTTACAACGTATGGATTGGATTTTCTATGGTCTTTGGGGGCAACCTGAACAATTCTTTCTACTACTCTACTTTGAGTTTCAACAACTGTGGATTCTGTTACTTTTAGAGGTATACTGAATGAATCTGGGACTCCTTGAACCCATTCGCTGATTTCAATTGCAGTCTTGAAAGAGGTAGAATCCTTACTAGAATCAACTTCGACTTGCTTAGATATTGATTTCAAAACCGATTCTATCACCTCATCGCTCATACCAAGGCCGGTTTTTAGATCCACTTGACCATAACAGAACTTGGCTGGATATCCACTGGCTGCAGATAGGGTATTTGCCAGCCAATCGGCTGAATCAACTGCTTTTTCTTTAACAACTGCTTCCTCAACTGTTTCTTTAGTAATTTCTTCAGGCACTACTGAAGGTTCTATGACTGGCTTTTCTTCTTCCGTTACTTTTGACTCAACTACTGCGGATTCCCATACTTCCAGAGGCCCAGCCCTAAACCCTTCTGTTAGCACTAGTGAATCAGAACGTGGCCAGCGGTAAGGCCTACCAGCAATAGCCATCGTTGCCAAGGCATTCATGATAGAAGCAACACCACCAAATTTAGGGTGGTTTGTCATAACAGAGAGGTTTGGTTTACCCTCAAGAATCTGGTTAGCAAACATAGTCAGGGCACGCTTTGGGCCAACTTCTACGAATACTCTTGCACCGGCCTTATACATTGTTTCAATCTGCTTCGTCCATTCAACTGGGCTTGACATCTGAGGGGCTAATTTATCCAATATTTGCTCTTTTTGACTTCGGTTTTCATCCCTATTCATCGGGTAAAATGTGCCATCGACATTTGATGTGATGGGGATTCTGGGTAAGTTAATCTCTAATTCATCAAGGAATTTTCTCAATGGCTCTGCGGCTGGTTCAACTATCGTTGAATGGAAAGCATGGCTAGTAGGAAGAATGACGGCGGTAATACCCAATCCTTCGAATCTGCAAATCGCTTCATTAACTGAGGGAGAATCTCCAGCGATTACAGTCATTCGGGGTGAATTCTTATTTGCTGCAATGACATATCCATCGATTGTTGACAATACCTCCTTGATGATTTTATAATCAGCAGTGATTGATGCCATTAATCCCGTATCTTCAATGACCACACTGCCCATTTCTGTACCTCGAGCAGCAGCAGCCCTCAAAGCCCCATCCATACCCAAAATTCCTGATACCATCAAGGCTGCATATTCGCCCAAACTATGGCCTGCAACCATATCAGGTAAGCGCCCGTGGTCGGAAAGAACAGAATCTATTGCAAGGTCAGCGGTCAGCATTGCAGGCTGAGTGTATTCAGTTTGCTTGAGTTTTTCTTCAGCCTCTTTCTTTTCCTCACCGGTAAGATTTGATCTTAACACAAAACTGGATAAGGTCTCGCCATCCAATATGTCAACCATTGTTTTGTCCGCTCTATTCCAAACTTCGGCAACACTTGTGTATCTAAGGCTTAAATCATGAGTCATTCCAACATATTGGCTTCCTTGACCAGGGTACATATGCACAACTTTTGCTGCTTCGGGAACTGGCGCTCCATCGTCAATCATAACACCCTGAGATTGCAGGAATCCCCACTTATCCCTACCTGCCATGGTCTTCAATGCAAGCGCACTTCTCTTCTTGAATTCAGCCCAAGAGGTGGCAATTATTGCTATTCTAGCCCCTTTACAGGTGAAACCTTCACTGGCTGCAGCCAATTCCTTGGAAAGTCTCCGTCCAGCGGGGTCATCATCGAAGTTGACTCCACCTGAAAGGAGGGAATCTGTTACTTGTTGCAATTCTATTTGAAGGCTCTCAAGGTCTTCTGATTCAAGTAGCAATACTCCTCCTTCAATTGCTTTCAACTCCTCCCAACTCAGACTTGCTTTAGCTGAATTATCGAGTATGCTCTCGGCATTTGCCATCGGCTTGAAAATAACTTCCTCTTCTATGGAAGGAGTTGAAACTGGTGCAGGAGAACCAGTAAGATAAGTTGTCCACCGCTGCCTCCATTCAACAGCCAATGGGAAATGGTGATTCCTGTCAAATTGTTCAAGAATAACGTGCCAATTTGTACCACCAAATCCGAACGCAGAGACTGCTGCCCTTCGTGGAGTGCCACTTGGTTGCTCCCATTCACGAGCATAAGTTGGAACATAAAATGGGCTTGCATCCCAATCTACAGAAGTATTAGGGGTTTCAAACCCTGCACTTGGAGGGATCACTCCTCTGGATACGGCATTTACTGCCTTTAACATTCCAGCGATACCTGCGGCTGCTTTGAGATGGCCAACCTGACTCTTTACCGAACCAACAGCAATATTCTGGCCGCTTTCGATCTCATGCCATAACTTGTTCAAGGTGGCTAATTCCATGGCATCCCCAACTTTTGTTGAGGTTCCATGCGCTTCCACTAATTCGACTGTTGCTGGACTGAATCCTGCTTGGGAATAGGCACGAGCAAGGGCTTGCATTTGACCCCTCTGACTTGGTGCTGTGATTCCTTTTCCGCGGCCATCGCTGCTAGCACCAATTCCTCTGATTACTGCATGAATCTCATTGCCATCTTCAATCGCATCATCAAGGCGCTTGAGTACCAATACCCCGGCTCCTTCTCCCATCACGAAACCATCTGCACGAGCATCAAAAGGTGTTGAATGGGAAGGCGATAATGCGCCAATTGCACTAAATTTAGCATAAGTAGCAGGATCCATAGTACGGTCAGAAGCACCCGCCAACATCAAATTCACTTGTCGTGATTGAAGCATTCTACAAGCATCTAACACTGCTGCCATCGTTGATGCACAAGCGGCATCCGTGGAGAGGTTGGGACCCTGTAAATCGAGTATATTGGCTACTCTTCCTGCCATCACATTGGAAAGTTCTCCCGGCATAGTATCCTCGTCAATTTTTGGCTTTCCTTCATTAATAGCCTGTTTTAGAGCATCTCTCTTACCTTCAGGCATGCCACCTACTTCGACTGCTTGACGGGTAAATTGGTCAGCCCAGACACGGTGATTTGAAAGATTTCGGAATTCACCGCCCAGAGCATTTGCCATTACCACGCCGGTTGTAGAATTGGGCAAAGAAAATCTCGAGTCATCTCCAAGATAACCTGCATTTTCAAGCGCTGCTACGGATGCTGAAATAGCCCATTGTTGGCAGATGTCAATTTGCTCAAGCGTTTGCGGTGGCACCTTCCAGCGCCGCCAATCGAATTCATAACCTTCAATGAAGGCTCCAATTTTCGAGTATGTCTTGGCCTCTCCTACAGTTCCTGGTTCTCCTGGTGAATAAAAGTCCTCAACTTTCCAGCGCTCTGATGGAACTTCCTTTATCGAGACCTTTATGTTGATTATATTGCTCCAGAATTCTTCAATATCTGTTGCTTCAGGCATTAAACAACCCATCCCCACGATAGCGATTGGCTCAAATGGCCCTTGGGCAATTCCCTCTAATTCATCCAGATTTGTCTCTTTTACCGACATCATCATTCCTCCAATGATCACATGATACTCTCTGGCACCATGGTTACTGAATAACCTGCATCGACATGTATGATTTGACCAGTTACTCCCGATGAAAGTTGAGATGCCAACCATACCGCACATCCTCCAATATCATTTGGATTGACATTTCTCCGTAAAGGTGAGTTTGCTTCTACGTGGTCTAATATTTTACTGAAGCCTGGAATCCCCCCGGCCGCCAAAGTTGCAATTGGCCCACTTGAAATGGCATTTATCCGGTGCCCTTCAGGTCCAAGGTGACAGGCTAACTCCCTCGTCCAACATTCAAGGCTCGCCTTTGCAATGCTCATGATTCCATAAGATGGGACAAAGCGGGTGCTTGCAGCATAAGTAAGGGTGATAGTAGAGGAATTAGGATTCAGATATGGAAGGGCATGTCGTACGCAGCGTTGTAGGCTATGTGCAGAAACTGTCATCGCTGTATTAAGGTCTTGATCTTCAACGAAGATAACTGGTCTATCGAAGCAACCCATAGGTGCAAATCCAATAGCGTGAATCAAAATATCTGCCTTAACACCAGGGTGATCTTTTGCAAATGCACTAAAGAATTCGGCTGTAGTTTCATCTCCAGCAACATCCAGAGGGTAGAATCCTTCAATCGCATCTAATTCATCTTTCAATTTGAAAACTCGACTCATGAATCGCTTTTGATAACCAAGATACAAAGTCACTCCAGCCTCTGCTAGACTTTTGCATATCCCCCATGCAATACTGTCTTCACTTGCAACACCGAATACGAAGGCTACCTTCCCTTGAAGTCCGAGCATATCTACACCTACCCTATGGGTAGGTGTTGCTCAGCACACCCCGTCTTTGACTGTTGGGGTTGAAATGGTTGCGCAATGCAACGTTTTTTGCTGCTCCAATAGAAACAATGGTGCTGTAATTACACCACTCTGGGATTCAAGGGAATTAGAGATCAAAGTCGAAGTCATCTTCATCCCACTCAGCAGAATCTGAAGGACCACCTCGCTTCATAACTTTCACAAGAATAATAAGAACAACTAAGAGAGCTAATAATCCACCTCCGCCATATATCAATATCTGCATGTTCTCTTCTGAGATATCATCCGTCAGGCCCCCAAGTCCACCAAACCCACCTTCTTCAGCCACACTTATTGAGACTCTAACATCAGTATCTTCACTGGACTTTTCTTCACCTTCTCCGCTTGCCTTTGCATAGACCTTTATTTTCAATTCCTCGCTTTCTTCAAAGTCATCAGATACTGTGCACCCCATGATAACTTGGTCAACG
>Ga0302122_10000078_pt1 | contig 47504 bp, 26 predicted proteins | sample CB21_SCM_MG_FD_203115 | JGI IMG/M metagenome (GOLD analysis project Ga0302122, IMG submission 203115) | Marine microbial communities from Western Arctic Ocean, Canada - CB21_SCM | ecosystem: Environmental > Aquatic > Marine > Oceanic | place: Canada: Western Arctic Ocean | collected 2017-09-28 | reverse complement strand
AATTTTTCAAAGAAAATAATATAGAGCATGGATCTCCGGTGCATGACGACGTGCCGTGCAAGCGGTTTGATGACGAACAAGAGCGTGAAGACATTGGAATTGCACTTACGTGTTTTCTAGTAACCGGGGCATCTTACTAGGGTAATTCGCGTAATCTCTTAATTAAGAGATTACGCGCGTTTGCCTCGCAAGAACCTCCGAGTCCGAGCCGTCCGTCGATTCAATTCAATTCAATTAGGGTACGCCGCGCTGGGTTGCGCTGTGAAGCACTGCCCTAAACCATGCGCTGGCTGCTCCTCCTCCCCCTCGCGGAGGCCGCCCTCGTCTTCGATCCGACCATCGAGCGCGTTATAATTAATGTGGGCAGCAACACGCAGCCCTCCTTGAGTAGGGACGCTGTAACAGTAGCGATCGCGGTCGAGCCCATGGTCGGCTGTCGGATCAAGGAGCAGCGGAACCTGCACGTGCTCCACGCCGCCGTGTCGTCGAACAACACCCTGGCCTTCATGCAGTGGTACAACAAATTCGGGGAGTCGAGTTCCCTGGGCACGGCGACTGAGACGGCCGAGTATACCACACGGTATCGAGGGAAGCGGAAGATCGTCAACGTCATTTCCTTGACGACGTTGATTGAGAGCATTCCTCTGAGTGTCAAGCTGTGGTACCTCAAAACTGACATGCAAGGATTCGACTTTGACGCTCTGCGAGGGGCTAGTGCTATCTTAAGGACGGGCCGGGCCCAGTACGTCATGAGCGAGGTCTGGTGGGATAAGTATTCGTCGTATGCGGGCCAGCAGAACGATTTTTGTTTGCACCAGTACCCTTTGATGAGATCATTGGGTTATCAACTGGTGGAGGTGGAGAACGGCTACATGTCCGCCAAGTACCACGGCGTCGAGCGCCTGAAGACCCTTGATACACATGTTATTCGGTCCCACGAGGAGATTATGAAAATGTGTGCCATGCAAACTGATGCGCCGGAGAAGCATGGCAAATGCAACGAGGGCGATGCCTACTGGAAGCACGCCAGTGCCACTTTGCCGCCGCCGCGGTGGCGCGAGCAGAGCGAGAATCCCAAGCGGCGGCGGCTCGTCGCGCGGCTGGACGGGTCGGTCTAGGCGGCGGGCGGCGGCTCGTCGGGGTAGCCTAATTTGACGACACCTGTCTTGGCTCAATTGCGAATCCGCATCGGAGGTGTCGCCCCGCGTTAAGAAAACCCGCACTCACGCATCGATCGATCGATTTGAGAGCGTAAAGAGCCGCCAAACGGCTGCAATAGTACGGTTTCTCTCGTGCTCTCGGGCTCGCGCAGTACCAGACAGGCTGCTGTTTGACCACCGAGCGCGCGTTGCCCGAAAGCGCTGCTCACAAACAAGTTTGCTCTTCGAGAGCGGCTGACCCGAATCGTCAATCGTGAGTGATGAAGCTCGACCACTTCTCCGCGGAGGTCCTGGTGGGCGGCAAGCCCCTCAAGGAGCACCGGCGGGGCGACCGGCCCAAGGCGTGCGAATGCAAGGTCGCATACAGCCTGCACGAGGCCTGCTCGTACCCCATGAAATTCGACGAGCAGGACCCCTACGGCGAGGCCTACACGCAGGAGTGGCCGGTCACCCCGTACACGCTGCGCGTGTCGAACAGCCTAACGACGAACGTCTGGGTCGAGGTCTCGATCGACGGCTCGCCGGCCGGGACCCACTTCCTCTGCGCGGGACGATCCACGGACATCCAGGGCTTTAGGGTCTACAACGAGGCGGGCGCGCGCGGCCACCGGCCCTTCTTGTTCTCGATGCCGCGGCAGATGCGGTCGAACGAGTACTCTGGCGCCGCGCGGGAGGTGAGCGAGGTGGCTACGATCAAGCTACGCTTCAAGGAGGCGACATTCAGCAAAACCGTGTCCACCGCGGCTCTCCGCCCGAACCTCGGGCGGAGAGCGGGCGCCGCGCACGACGCGGTCAACAAATCCGCCGCGCGCCTCGCCAAGTCCGAGTCCGTCTCGCGCGCGGGCGCCGAGGTCTTCGCGAATCCTACACGCGGCGAATTAGAGGGCCGCAAGCAGATCAACATCTGGAACTTCGGCCCGCGCATCGCCGAGCTCACGTTCCGCTACGGCACGATAGCGAACCTCAAGGCGCGGGGCGTGGACATCGGGGACATCTACGAACTGCCGAAACCGGCGTGGTGGCGCCAGGCGTTCTCCTACGTGGGGAGCTTCTTCCGCCGCGCGCCGGCGCCCGGCGACAAGCGCAAACGCGAGGACTGCGGTGGGCCGCCGTCCAAGAAGCCGACGGTCCTCGAGGACGATGATGACGACGTCGTCGACCTGACCGTGTAAATGTGTAACGTGACCTACTAGATTGCGTGTTTTATCACCCCCTTCGAGTCCGCCGCGGCCCCGGACGCGACCGGCGACGCGCCGGCGCCCTTGAACTTCGCGCTGCCCTTGCCCACGGACTTGTTCAGCATCGTCGCCCCCAGGCTGGCGCGATGCTCGTCGAGCGGCGAGCGGAACGGCTTGAAGCCGACGTTTGACAAAGGCGCGCCCTTGTCGCCCTTGCCGACCGGGACGACCTTCGAGGCGTCGTAATCGGTGTTGCCCTCGGCCTTATCGTCGGCGTCGTCGTCGATGTACGGTCCTAAACCGAGTTCGGGCACCTGGCCTTTAAGCTTCGCGTTCATTTCCGGGAAGAGCTGCGTCGCGGACCACGAAATGAGTTTCTTCTGCGCCGCGACGGCGTCGGCGTTGCTCAACTCGCTCTTTGTCACGACGGCGCCGACGCGCTGCCACTCGCCATCACCGGCGCGCGCCCACACCGACTCGCAGCTGAGGAGTCGGCTGCCGCTCCGCTGGATCACGAAGAAGTTCTCCCACTGCTTCTCTAAATCTTTCTTCCCGCCCTTGACAAACGCTTTCCTCGTCTTGGCGGGGGCGGCGCCGAAGCCAGCGCTCCGCGCCACACCGTGGCGCAGGGACTGGTGCTGGGGCACGAGTGCCGAAGCACCGATGAGCAATGCGGCCAGAGCGAGCATTGTGCAGCGCTGCTGCCGGTGGCAAGTCAGGTGGCAACGTTGCTGCTCCCTGCCTCGTAGTCAGAGCGGATTGAGAGCAAAAACCCGTGCAATAAAACCCGACCGATCCCAAAACCCGAATTGACTATAGTTATTCATAACAATATCCAATAACAAATACTTAATCAACCACAAACGAGCTCCCGAACCTTGAACACCATCGCCGTCCGCTGCCAAGCAATACGGTTCACCAGAAATTGTGGCGTGTCGCCGGGCGCGACGCAGGACACGTGCGTCACGCGGCTCGACGCGCCGTCGAGCGGCTCGACCAGGTAGCCCGACCCGCGCACCTCCAACCGGACTCGGTCCGCGTCAAGCGGCGCGGCGTGCGACGCCGACGTCGCGAAGCGCAGATAGGCCCCGCCCTGCGTTGCCGCCGCCGTCACCAAAACCATGTCGCGCTGGCTGACCGGCCACACGCGTTTGCAGATGATGTGCGTCACCGCGGCGCTCCCGCGCGGCGCCCAACCACTACTCTCCAAATGCGGTAGGGGCCTGGAAGAGGGAAGCGGCCGAATCGACTCGCGCAGCGGCTCCACGACGCTCGGCGCCTGTGCAGCCGCCCGGCTGAGCGCCGCGTCGATGGCGGCTGCCGGGGCGTTTACGGTACCGACGGACATGGCGTCGCGCCCACCGTCGGCCGCGTCCCGCAGATAGCGTTTGACGCCACACGTCTCCTCCTCGAGGCGCCAGCCCCGAGCCGCCGGGTCCGTCGCGTCGGCGAGGACGAGCGAGAACGCGTCCGCGAGGGTGTCGCCAGAGTGTGCGTCGTTGGGAGGCGCGCAGGGTGCGGCGACCGGCACGGTCCGTCGCTGCTTACGTGGGCCGCGGCGCGCGAGTACGATCGCTACCGCGGCGCTGACGACGCCTGCGGCGCGCGCGAGAGAGAGCAGCGCGCAGGCCATCGCGAGGACCAACGCGACGACGGCGGAGCTGGCGTAGGACGGCCGCGTCACCGGTTCGACCGCTGCCAGCGCGACCGGCACAGCCACTGGAGTTCGTTGCCTCGGCGGCGTCGGTGGCGGTCGTCTTGGACTGCTTTTTAGTTCTCCGCATGGCGAAAGGCATCCGGAGAACATAGTGAGGGAGCGGCCTTACTGTAGCTTGCAGTGGCCGCAGCTCTAAACCAGAATTCCTTCGACTACTGCAAGTTCATTTGAGCCCGTCGCGAGCTTGCGGGGCTTGTGGGAGCAGTGCTCTCAGTGGATAACTTGCAATTCGCACACAAAAGCCCGTGCAATAAAAATCTCGGCTCAAAAATTGGACGCTGTTCGCCAATTTAATCAGCGGTCAAACCAGTTTTCGTTCAGGCAGCACCCGCATAGCTCCTCGCGCAGCGCGCCAGCTAGTCGCAGCAACCGCGACGGCACACCGTAATAGAGCAGCAGTGAGGACAAGGACATGCCGGACGCCGACCCCGTGCGGCGCGGCCGCCTCAAGAAGCTCACGCGCTCGGCGACGAGCCGCACCTTCGACACGTGGCAGGCGCGCGACGCCGAGGTCGACGCGGCCGGCGGCACGTTCGCCTATGCATCAAACGACAAGCCGCGCAAGGCCATGACGCTGGCCGGCGCCAAGGCGCGACTTCTCGAAGGGAAGTTCAAGGGCAAGCTCTTCGTGTTCGTAATAGACTTCGCGAGCGGCGAGCCGCTGACGCTCGCGACAACATCGGCAGAAGATAGGAATCTGTGGGTCCGCGCCGTGAAAGGCGCCGCCAAGGCGCTGGCGATCCGCCGGCACCGGGCGGGCGAGGGCCTGGCCCCGGACCAGGCCTGGCCCGAGGCGCGGAAGTACAAAAGTGGAGAGAAGGCCGACCGCGCCACTTCTAGGGACGTGGACCGGCTCCAGGACGAGACTTTAGATGTTGTGGGGCGGATGAGGAGACAACTCTCGGGCACGCGCGAGGTCGCGGCCGCGACGACGGACACCTTGAAGCAGCAGGGCGAGCAGGTCGAGGCCGTGACGCGCGACCTGGGCAAGATGAACCACGAGCTCGCCCAGGCCGACCGGAACTTGAGCCAGCTCGAGAGCTGGCGCATTTTCGGCGGCAAGAGCAAAATAAAGGGGAGAAAAGTGGAGAAGCTGTCGCGGGCGCACTCGAGCCGCGGTGACGAGGAAACAAGCGAGGCCAAGTCCGACAGTCCGCTGCGCCGGCGCCGGTCCTCGAGGACGAAGGAGGAGGCGACGCCCACGCCGCCGCGGCGGCCCTCGCGGTCGAACGTCTCCCAGGGGCTGGAGGGCCGCGACGATGACGAAAGGGCGCAGCTGGACCGCATCCGTCGCAAGGACGACGCCGTCAATTCGGGCCTGGACGAGATCGACTCGATGCTGGACGCGCTCAACGGCGACGCGAAGCGCATGAACGCCCAGGTCCGGCGCCAGAACTCGCGGCTGGGCGTCATGGGCGAGGCCCTCGGCGAGAGCGAGGCGCGGACGGCGAACGTCAACGCCCGCGCGCGGCACAACGTCGGGTACTACGGGCGGCCCGACCTCTGATTGTTGTGCCTTTCTTGTGTAAACTATGAACTTTCTTACTTCTAGTAGACCATGATCCCGGTGAAACCCGTGCCAGCAAAACGGGTTTCAAAATGAAACGGAGCACGCTCGCACGTCGTCATCGTAACCGCGACCACACCCAGATTTGGGATACGATTCAAGCCCCGCACAAACCGTCCCTGCAGTCGTCGGCGTCAAAAGGCTTTGCTCCTCTGTTTAGAATACCACTGAGCCCACTGAGCCCAGGCTTAAAAAAGTTAAGCGGCACGCACGCTAGACTAGTCAATGCTACGACGGGCTTTAAAATGATGCGACATCTCCTCCTCCGCGCAGTCGTCGCCGCCGCCGCGGACCTGTCGCCGAACGCGACCTTCGGCGCGCTCGGAGACCGCGTGACCTGGACCCGCAACACCCAGCACAGGTGGTCCAACAAGGCGTCGTACGCCTGGCCCGATAAGCGCCTCCGCCACTTCGCGCCGGCGGAGGCGATGGACCTGCTCCGATTCTTCATGTCCTGGTGATGGCCAACAGCGTCGCGCGCCACGTCGTCGTCGCCCTCCACTTTTTAATTTTGGGCCGCGCGCCGGACGCGCACGGCGTCGAAATCGGAGGCCTCGCGTTACCGGAGGCCGAGCACAAGATATGGCCTCCCCACGGCGCCGGGTCCGCGGAACTGACCCCAAAACAAGAAAAAAAGTAGTCTCCGATACGTGCCATCGCTCTGCTGTCTCGCGTGGTGGTCCCTCGTTTTGCCCATCCTGGCTGCTAGGCTGCCCCGGCACCGGCCAGAAGAACTTAGGCCCCGCCGCGGTGAACTGCTGCGTGGCGCGGCGCAAGGCCTCGACGGCCTTGATGCTGCTGACCTACGTCTTCACGGGCACACCGGGAGAAAAAGCGATCCGCGGGGCGCTGGACCGTTGGGCCGGAACGGCGAATTGCGCGGGAGCCTCGGCGCCGGACTTTGTCGTCTTGTGCCTGACCGGCCCGGCCCTGAACGCGACGAAACGGTTCCAGAAGAAACATAGAAATCTCGTCGCGTTCCGGGCGCTGGCCAAGAAGTGCGCCGCGCTCCGGACACGGCACCCCCGAACCACATTCATTTTGGTGACGCCGCCGCACAAGGAGGGCGATGTGCTTTCCGCGTTGAGGGCGTTCGACCTCGCCGCGGTCGAGGCCGCTCGGCCATTCGACGGCGTCGTGGCGCTGCCCCTTGGCGAATCTACTGCGCTCGGCGTCGCCGCGGGGGCGCTGCGACACGAGGCACGCAATTCCTACCACTACCACGACGCCGGGAAGTTATTCCAGCTCGAGATGCTTCTGAACGCGTTCTCGATCGCGGCCTCGCGGCGACCATAATACTACCCCTAGTAGCTAGACACACTTCTATTACTGCCCTTCCCGACTGAAGCCTATCGGGGTTACAAGAAAGCTTCAGTTACACACAAGACATACCTCCTAAGACAGCGCCTCCGCGACGAGCAGCGCGACGTTCTTCGCGGCAATAATTTCAGTCTCCATGCAGGACACGGGCGATTCCATGTTGGCGTAAAAAAGACGCTCGCGGAGCACGAACGGCGGCCAGGAACTCCCGGGCGCGGGATCCAGTTCCGTGTAGGCACCGGTGGCGTTCCAGTCCGCCGCACAACCGTGGACGACCGCCTCTCGAAGACGTAGGTGTCGAGCTCGGCGTCGCTCAGTCGCTGGCGGCTCATGACCTTATAGATGGGATCACCGCCCGCGACGGCGCCGTGCGCCCCGACGCACGAGAAGCGCACGTCGGCGGTGTCGACGGTGAGGACCGTGTCGAGCTCGCCGGCCCGCGGTCCGAACACCCGGCGGCTCAGGCGCCCCGCGGCCAGCGCGACGCACGTGGCTTGGTACGGGCGCGGGCGGTAGCGCACGTCCGGCGGGAGCGACATATTTGTGAACTCGATCGGCGTCGCGACGACGAGCGCGTCGACGCGCGTCTCGCGGCCCGTGCTGTCGACGACCGCATAGTAGTTGCCGGGGCGGAGCCGCGCGGCGTCGACGCGGGTGCGCAACCGAACTTCGGCGCCGGAGGACGCCAGGAAGGACTGCGGGATCTGGGCCGTGCCCCCTTCGAGGCTGAAGACGTCCCCGGCCAGGCCGGCGCCCGCCAGTGACACCAAGTCCGCAAACGCGTTGAGCGAGCCGTCTTGACCGTAGTTGTCGCGGCTGGCGCCGTCGATGAACTCCTCTACGAACGCGCGCGGCAGGGAGTGTAAGTACTCGTACGCGCTGACTTGCGTCAATTCGTACAACCCGAGCGCTCCGAGCAGCGATGCGGGTGTCCTGAAGGCGACGCCGCGGCGCTGGAGGTCGTAAATTCTCGACAGATTCGACGCGGTGGCCTTGACCATCGGCAGGACTTTCAGCCAACTAGGACCATAGCGCGCCGTGAGGTGTGCCGCCAAAGGCAGCGCACCCTCGCGACTGCGAAAGCGGAAGCCCGCACCATCGTAGATGCCTAGGGTAGACGATCCGTTACCGTTAGCCCGCCGCATGCCTGCCGTGAAGCTGAGCAGGTACTGGTTTAGGGTAGAGATGGCGGTCGCGCCGAGGTCGACTCGACGGCCGCCCAGATCAGCAGTTCTTGCGCGGCCGCCGACGATCGCATCTCTTTCCCAGACGACGACGCGCAGGTCCGGCCTGAGTTCGCGCAGGAAATGTGCAGTCGACGCGCCGGCCATGCCGGAGCCGATAATGCCAACAACTCGCTGCTTTTCACGCAGCGCAATTGGAGCAGCAATGCTGAGAGTCTGCAGCAACACGACATGTCGCAGCATTTTTTGGGCGCGAGCGCTGTGCTACACAAGCACAGCAGTAGGGCGAGTACGCTTTAAACTCGTCAAGCTTACGGTTGCGTACGCCGAACAAAAACCCGTCCGTCAAAATCAAAACGGGTTCTCGAGAGAGCATTTTGGAGGAGGCTAGCGGCGCGCGGACTGCATCGTATGCGCTGTATGACTTTTGAGCTAATTCCGCAGCGATGCGCATCCGTTTGGCATCGATTGTGCTCCTGGCAGTGCTACAGCACACGCTAGCCGCAGCGGACAAGCAGCATACATTGGAAGCGCTCGCGCGACGCGTCGACAACACCTTCACGAGTACGCTGCGCGTAGAAACGGAGGCGACGACTCACGCACCGAACGACCGCGCGCGACCGGTCCGCGACGGCCACTTCGTGGCGCCGCTGCGATTGCGGCCGCTCACACGGCCGCAACTCCTCGCCGTGGCGAACGGGACGCTCGAGTTACTGAGTCTAGAACCACAAGAGGCGTCGCGGGCCGCCTTTTCCTCCCTCTTCTCGGGAAACGACGCGGGCGTCGACGCGCTCCGACCGCTGCACGCCAATCCGTGGGCGACGCCGTACGGCCTGAGCATCTACGGCAGCGAACAGATTGCCGACGGCGGCGTCGGCGACGGTTACGGCGACGGCCGGGCGGCGTCGCTGTGTACAGTGGATGGATGGGAGCTGCAACTCAAAGGCAGCGGCCCGACGCCGTTTGCTCGCGGAGGCGATGGCAGTGCCGTGGTCCGGTCGAGCACGCGCGAGTTCCTCGCCAGCGAAGCGATGGCGGCGCTCGGGGTGCCGACGACCCGAGCGCTCTCTCTCGTAGCATCCTACGACGCGAACGACATGGCGACGCGGCCCTGGTACTCGCCCTCCACCGCCGTCGATCCCTTCTACCGGCCGGTCGCGCCGAACGGCGGCGACATGATGCATCATGAGTTCCGTGCCATTACGACGCGCGTGGCCAGAAGCTTCGTGCGCGTCGGCAGCCTCGAACTCTTCGCCCGGCGCTGGCGGCGGACCGGTGATCCGCTCGCGAAGCAACAGCTTGAGGAGCTCTTCTGGTACGTGCGAGACAAGGAAGGATACGGTACTGATCGCCCGACACTCGGCACCGCCGTGGTTGAACTAATTGTCGCAGCGCGGCGCCGCTTCATCTCGCTGGCACTCCACTGGCAAAGGGTTGGCTACGTCCAGAGCAACTTCAATTCCGACAACTGCCTCGTTGGAGGCGCGACGCTCGATTACGGGCCATTTGGCTTCATGGAGCGCTACGATCCGGCGTGGGCGATGTGGGTTGGGTCCGGAGAGCACTACGCGTTCGGAAACCAACTTGTTGCAGCCCAACGCAACTGGGAGACCTTGGTGACAAGCCTGGAACCGCTCCTCCAAATCCGCGTGAGCCGCACATTCGAGGACGAAGCGAGAAGAGCGAAGGCGGCGATGTTGGCCGCCAAGCTCGGCCTCGTCAATGTTCAAGCTGACGCCGACTGGACAAACGTCACTTGTTCCGCGGCGATTCTTGCCGCGGCTACGACGCTCTGGAAGGACGTCTCCGCTCTCCTCGACGCGGACGTTGACTACACGTTGTTATGGCGCCGTCTGTCAAGTGCCGCGCGGGCGGCGGACGCCGACGCGGCGTTGGAGGCGCTCATGCCGGCGTTCTACGTCCAGCCGGCGAAGACGAAGCAGTGGCGGAGCTGGCTGGCACGCTGGCGCAAAGAGGGGCCCGACGCGGACGCGATGGACGCCGTGAATCCGCTTTTCGTACCGCGCGAGTGGATGCTCGTCGAAGCCTACGAGGCCGCCGAGCGCGGCGACGGTTCTGTGATAGCGACGCTGCTGCGGCTTTTTAGTAGGCCGTACAGCGACGATCACGACCCTTCGCTTGTCGCGAAGTACGCTCGACGTGCACCCGACAGCGCCCGGCACCAAGGTGGCGTGGGGTACATGTCGTGAAGTTCGTAAAACGTCGCGCGACGAAAGCCTGGCCGCATTTTGACATGACGCGGGGAAGCACGGACTAGTTCCGGGCTCCTCCGCCGAGACAGCGGCCCCGCGCTTTCGACGGATTGTGTAAGTGTATTAATACCGCATTATTCCTACCCCACCGACGCCCGCTGGCGCGACTCCTCCTCCGCCTTGAACCGCTCGAAGGACGCATTTTGCCGTTTGGAGAGCTTCTGGATTTCCGTCTTCGCCTTGGGGGGCGGAGCCGGCCGGGGCGGCGCCACATAGGCCTTCTTGGGCCCCTGTTTTAGCCCCTTCTTGTCGCAGAGGTAGGCTATGGCCGCGGTCCGGGTGCGCGGCAATTTATCAAGCGCGGGCAGGTCGGCGGCCTCGACCTCACTGGGCTGGACCATGAGGCCGCGCTTCTCCGGGCAGTCGAAGTACTCCCTACCCTTGACGACGCCGGAGTGCTTGCCGTACGCTATTGAATCCGGACCGGGCGCGTCGAACTCCAGACCGACGAACGTGCCACTGGCGTAGTCCACGGGGCCCACGAAGCGCACCCAGGCCTCCACCTGCGTCTTCGCCACGCGCACGCGGTTTCCAACAACAATCTTCGAGCCGCGGTCGCGCTCCGCGTCGCGCCGCTGTTCAACCCTTTTACCCATGCCGTCCGCCTGGTCCAGGAACTTCTCCCGCCGCTCGGCCTCGAGCTTCAGTCGCGCATCTTTTCCGGCCTGCCCCGTCAACAAAACCTGGCCCGCGCTCTTTTGGACTTCATCTATTGTCAGCAAATACTCAACAACATGAGTGTGGCCCCGCCGTCGCGAAATCCACAGCGCGTCCGCGCCCCTTGCTTTTTCGGTGGCGCCGTCGAAGTATATGTTTAATGAGTCCGCGACACAAAGCGGGTCCATTTTACCCAGTTCGATGAAGGCCTTTACTAACTCCATGTAGCCGTTCAAACACGCCGCGTGCAATGCGCTAAGTCCGGTCACGGGGCACGTCGCCAAACAGTACGGCGAGGACTTCTCGTACTTCTTCACGGAGTCGTAGATGTCGTCGTGGTCGGCGGCTCGCCTTGCCTTCCCGGCCTCGATGCACCAGCCCGGCTCCGGGCGCATGACCTGTTCTAGTAACCGGCGCGCCGGTAGCGGGTCTTTCGCGTCGAAGGGCGCGACGGGCCGGCTGTTGACCATATATTTCCTTAGCCTGAAGGCGTCGCGCGCCCAGAACTCGTCGAGCTGCCGCCGCGAGTCGTCCGCGGGTATGTACGGCGCCTCGTCGTCGTCCGACATGTGAGCGCCTCGCTACACGCTGCCCCCCATCCGATGCCGCGAGCGCTGCCCTTGTCTGCCGCTGCCCTTTGTCTGAGCCCACAAGGAGCACAATGTGCGCGGGGCTGCCGATGATGAAGTTGCAACGTAAAACCTATAATGCACGGGTTTTCAAATGTGCGGGTTTCGAGGAGCACGTTTTCGAGCCAAACAACACAGCGTCGCGCCCTTAGGTCCTCTGACGCCCGGTTACGACGGGTTTCGCAGCACCACAGAGGTACACGGCACGGGTGTAAGCTGGTTGGACTCACCAGCAGCACAAGATGACCGACCGGCTCCTCGAGTTCCGCAGCGCCTGCCGCCTCGCGCGCCGGCGGGCGGGCAAGCCGCCGCCGGCCCCCGCCCCGCCGGTCGCCCTCCACACGTCGCTCGCGGCGCGGCGTAGCGCGCAGGTCGCCGCCAAGCTCAACGAGATCGACGGCCGCCTCGCGAACCTGCAGGCGGCCGCCGACCGCCGGCACGACGCCGGCAGCGACGCGTTCGACAGCGCGGCCCAGGCCGTGGAACGGGACTGCGGGTGGGCGGACCAGGCGATCAAAGCCATCGAGGGCGACGCGGAGAAGGTGCGCGGCAGCCGGCGGGGCCACGAGCGCGCGATGGCGCAGTGCCTGCAGGCGCGCCTGAACGAGCGCATGGCGCGGATCCAGGCCGCGATGAAGGCGCGGCAGCGGGCGCTGAAGGTGCAACACAAGCGCCGGACCAAGTTCAGCCACGTGGGGCCGGCCATCTCCACGCGGGTGCAGCTGGACACGCCGCTGTTCTCGACGGCGTTCGTGCCCCGGCACGTGGCGCCCGTCTCAGCGCCCCGGCCGCCGCCGCCTTTGCCAAAACCGGCGCCGGCCATGACGGACCCGTTCGCCATGTCGTCGTCGTTCGCGCCCGTCGGCATGCGGTCGCGCCGGCCGACACAAGTGGAGGAGGAGACGTCGCGGCTGGAGCTGCAGCAGCAGGCGCAGCGGCAAGCGATGGTCCTTGAGCAGAACGTGCGCCAGCGGTTGGACCACGCTTTGGATGTCGAGAAGGAGATCGGCAAGCTGGGGGAGGTGTTTTCCAGGTTTGCCGGGCTCGTGGCCCAACAGGCCGAGGTCGTGGAGCGCCTGGACGACGACGTGGAAGGGGCGCGGTCCGAGGTGGACGCGGGCCACTCGGAACTGAGCCGGGCGCACGAGCGCATCACCCGGAACCGGGCGCTGTACCTCAAAATCTTCGGGGTACTGGGTGCGCTCACGGTCTGGACGGTCATGTTCTAGGCCGACGGCTGTTTGTAATGTAATTGTGTTCTTCATCTACAGTTCCAAATTTAATAATCTAGAGCGCGCCGTCGCCCTTGAGCGCCTTGGCCATGTACCGCTCGTCGTCGCCGGGCATACCGAACTTGCTCCCGTCCGCGACCTCCATCGTCCCCACGAGCGAGGACCAGGGCGGCTGGCCCGTCAGGCGGCGCAGGACCCGACCATTCTTCTTCACAACGATCACCAAACCTTTCTCGACCGGATCAAAACCCTGGGACCGCGCCGTCTCGAGCTCCTGTTTTAAATAAGTTTCCCAGGCCTGTGCGCCCCTGAGGAAAGCCACAACGGCCGCACTTCGTTCGAGGTCGAAGTTGCGATCGTTGTCACCTGGAGTTGTAGAGCGCCAGCACTCATCAACCTGTTTGACTCCCCCGCTCGCATCCACCAACGCCGGCACCACAACTAGATCAACCGCGTCGATCTGTGCTGCTAGGGTGTTCTCGTTCGCCTTTTGATCGGCGCTCAGCGAGCGCGCGAGGGCCTGGACGTATGCCTCCCCGCCAGCACAAATAGCGACGCGGTTGCCCCGCCGGTACTCGGCGAGGTTCCGCCGCTTGGCAGGCGCGTTCGACGGCGAGACCACCAGCTTGGCTAGGCGCCCGCCCTGCGCGATGCGTTCCAGGTTCTTCTCGCCCGCCTGGAAGTCGTTGTACGTAATGAACGCGCAAATACATACGGCGGCGACGTTGATCGCCGTCGATTGGAGAGCCTCGTCGAGCGGGATCTCGTTGCTAAATCCGGTCGACGCCTTGGCCACATTCAAAGCACTAAAGTAGAACGCGAGTAACGCCGAACCAGTAGAAGCGCCGAAGAAGAAGAGCCGCACTTTGCGGAACGGCGACTCGATCTCCTCCCGTATGCGCTGCTTCGCCGTGAATCCTCCAAACAGCTCGGGTTCACCATCGTCCGGCGTCGCAGCTAGCTGCGTGTGGTGGTGCGATGACGTGACGTACTGATTGCGTTGCGATGCGTACAAATTGCGTGGTGTCACGTCCTGAGGGCGTGTCGCGGCAACGTCGCTTTTCGGCGCTGAGAACGCATGCACGCAGCTGGCATAGCTGGCTGCAAGGAATGCTGATGTGGCAAGTTTCATAATCGTGTTCGTGTTCGTCTCAGATGCCACGGATGCAAACCTACTTTGGCTACTTGAGCGGGTTCTGCAGCGATGCTTGGCAGCGATTTCGATGCGCTTGTCACGTGCAAAGGCCGATGACGCGATTGTTGATTTTTTTTATCATGAGTGCGGGTTTTAAACGCGGGTTTTGTGCAGCTAAAGACGAGCGGCTCAAAGGCAGTGTGCAAGGCGCACGATTCGCACATAGCATAGCATTCGTGCGCGGAGGCAACACTGCATCGCTTGCCGCCAAAAGCATGGGCAGGCGATGGGTGAAGCGCAAAAAGTCCAAGACTGAGGAGCCGGCGCTCACCTCCCTCGTCGGCGGCTACGCGAGCTCCGACGACGACAGCGACGGCGAGGCTGCGGCACCGCCAGCGAGTCCTTGGGAGCAGCGCGTGGACGCGGCGACGGGCAAGCCGTATTGGCACGACCCCTCGACCAAGCGCACGACCTGGGACGACCCCTCGCCGGCGCCGGCGCCTGCTCCTGCGCCGGAGCCCGAGCCCACGCCGGCGCCCGAGCCCGCGCCGGTGGCCGCGGCTGAGCCGGCGGAGCCGAGCCCGCCCGCCCTCGCGCCGCTGCTGCCCCTCGCGCAAGCGCTCGAGCACGAGCTCGACGGCATCCGCGCCAAGACCGGCAAGTCGCCCTTCGCCCTGGACGCGGGGGCGCGCGCGCGGCTCGCGTTCGCGTCCTCGAGCACCGCGGAGCCCGTCGCCGTCCAGGCGAAGGCGCTGTCCGAGGCGTGTTTCGCGGCGCGGCAGGCGTGCGAGGGCCGGGACGACCTACTGGGCGCCGTCGCGCTCGGCGCCGTCCTCGCGCGCTACGCCGACTGGCACGGCGGCGCGTTGAGCGACGACGCGTTCGCGCGGCGGCTCCGGGCGATGGCCGACGCGCTCGCGCCGGCTGAGGCGCCGGCTGAGGCACCCGCGCCCGCGCCCGCCGCGCGGGCGTCGCGCTTCGACCAGCCGCCCGCGGAGGCGCCGGCGCCGGCGCCGACTGCGAAGCGGAAGGCGCCCGATGACGACGCAGACGAGGACGAGGCGCCGCTACCGCTGCCCGCGGGCTGGGCCGCGACGTGGGACGCGCAGCAGGGCTGCGTCTACTACTATAACGAGGGGAGCGGCGCGACGGCTTGGGCGCGGCCCGCCTAGTATGTGTAAGACTGTACCTTAGACCGCGGCGAAGCCCGAGTCCGCCTCCTTCGCGGGCGCCCCGCGGCCCATGAGCCCGCCGAGCGCGCCCGACATGAGTTGGGAGGACACCATGCCCCCGAGCATGGAGGCGGCGCCGCCCGAGGAGAAGCCCTCCAAGCGAGCCTGGGCCTCCTTGGAGCACTTCGTGTAGCCGACGACGTTCGCGCCGGAGAGCGCGATGGCGGCCCCGATCACGATCAGCCACTGGAGCTTGAGGCCCACGATGGCCAGAAAGAGGAAGGTGGGCCAGGCCACGATGGGCACGTACAGGGCCCACCAGAAGATGCGCTTGTCGAGCGCCCGGATCTCCGATTGGTCCTCCGCCGCCTCAAACACCCACTCCGTCGCGCCGTCCTCCTTCACGTAGTTCCACCACCGCAGGCCCACGAGTAAACGCCCGGAGACGTTCTTGACCGTCCAGAAGTCAAAGGCGAGGAGCAGGATGCAGACCACGCAGACCAGCACGAAATTCGACGTGAATAAGCCGGCGAACATGTAGACCGCGATGGCCAGCGCCTTGAACATGACGTGGAACAGCGCCACGCCGGGGTGCCGCGAGCCCCTGAAGAGGCCCAGTTTGCCGACGAGCGTGTCGTCGGCCTCGTCCGGGAAGAGCGGGGCCGCCTGCTCCGTGTGCTGCGCGTCGTCGTTGTACTCCAGGTCCGTGGTGAGGAACTGGAGGTCGTCCTTGCGCGACATGGCGGCCGTTTCGCGTCGAGGGCGTCGGGGAAGCGGTGGGCCGCTCGGGAGGCCACAAGGAGGGCTGGCTTCGGTGCGCACGGTCGACAAGGAATGACAACGGATGCGTTCGTCGACTGTGTCTATGTGTAGCCGCTGGTGCGAGGCTGAGCGGCTTAGGACCTCGAACTTTTTTTTGTAAACCCGCACCAAAAAGAGGCTCGATTTTGTTGGATTCCCTGGTCCGGACTGAAGCAGTGCCGTACACACTCCAGGAGGAGCCGCACGCAGGCTAATTGTCGCATCAAAACGGGTTTCAAAGCACCACCAAAAAAATCCCGACGAAGAAGCTGTGCAAAGTCGGCATCGGCCAGGGAGGTCGCGCCATAGCTCAATAGCTGCCTCAGTTTACTGCTGCTGTGATCGCCACCCAAAGCAACAAAACAAACACACTATAAAAAAAAATCATGCGCAACGTGCTCCTCAGCGTCCTCGCGTGCGCCGCGGCGACCAAGCAGCACAAGAAGAAGCCCACGAACCACGGCGCCGACGTCGCGGCCTTCGTAAGGAAGGCCCACACGGCTGATGTGGACGCAGTCGTCGCGGCCAAGAAGACGGTCCACGACGGCCTCGCCGAGTTGTTAGCGTACTACGACGGCGACGAGCAGGTCCTGGACGCTTTGGTGTTTTCGACGCCCGGGTTCGCGAACACGATCGAAGCGAAACTCGCCGACCTCGCCACGGCCTCGGGCAAGAGCAAGTTCGTCATCGCGGCCTTTGGCTCGAGCGTCACGGCGGGCCACGACGGCTTCGGGCACACGGCCTGGCCCGCGGTTCTTGGGAGAAGACTCGCCAAAGAATTAGAACCGCTCGGGATCGAGGTGGAGGTGCGGAATCAAGCTGTAGGTGGAAGTGAGCCCTTTCCCCGGTCGCTCTGCGTCGGGCCCATCGCCGGGTACGACGTGGATCTAGTAATTCGCGAGTGGGAGTACTGGGGCATGGCCGATGGCTTAGAAGGCCAACACGGCGGCGAGGACGGCGCGATCGAGATCTTCCTACGGACCGCGTTCATGCTCCCGAACCGACCGGCCGTCTTATTTTTGAACATGGAGGTCGGGGGCGAAGGGCGCAAGACGCAGCAGGTGCGCGCCTTGCTCCAGGGGAAACTCCGGGAGTACGGCGACAGGTTCGCGGTCGGCGTTTTATCGAGCTTCGCCAAGCCCTTCGACCATTTGAGAAAGGCGGCCCCGAAGTCCCGGCGCCACCGATCCGGCTCCAAGAGCTGCTCGGGCGGCAACGTGGGCGAGTGCCCCGTCGGTCCTAAGGCGGACGGCCACCACACGCGGCCGCTACATCTGGGCGTGCCCGAGGACTCGCCTCTCAAGCCGCTGGCCGACCCGGCCCGGCTCTTCATCAACTGGCACCCGGGGACCTTGGGCCACGAGGTGATGGGCCACCAGGCGGCCTACGCCGTCCTGAAGGCGGCCCAGAGCGGCCTGGCGGCCCTGGGTCTGGGGGCGGGCGGCGCCAAAGCACCGACGCTGCCGGCGCCCGTCGTGTGTTCTATGAGCCCTTTCTGCAAATCCCAGACGCGGACGGCCTTCTGCGCCACGTCCACGCTACCGAAGCACGAGGCGCCCGACGTCGGCGACTGGTTGGACAACTCGACCCAGACGCAGTGGCGCAACAGCGCGACGGAGTCCGGGAAGAAACGCGAGAAGTTCTGCGCCGCGCCCTCCAAGGACTGCGAGAAGAGCCCCAAGAGCCAGGGCTGCTGGCACCACACGCGGTCCTGCTCGTACTTCGACCAGAAGCGGGCCTTCACGGGCCGCGCGGCGGACGGGCCCCTGACGGTGCGCGCCCCGCGGGGCGCGTGTTCTCTGCTCCTGTCGGAGCCGGGCTACGAGTGGAACAAGCCCAGTGACATCGCCAACTGGCACCACGAGCTGGCCGTGCACGTGGACGGGGAACCGTGCCGGGCGTGCAAGGTCGTGCAGGCCCGCGGGGCCTACATCCAGTCGCTGGAGATCGATTTAAAGGCGCATTTTGGCGGAGCGGACCTCGACCGGTGCGCGGCGGCGCGAATTACACTCGCGGTCACGCCCGTCGCATCGCTGGACGCGTGGGAGCAAGCCTCGGGCAAAAGGGTCTGCCAGGTCGCGCGCAACGGCAAGTGCGAGCCCCAGGGCGACTGGCGCCGCTACGCCATCGGGTGCGCCGAGGACCCGGCCACCGCGGGCAAGCCCCAGAAGGAGAAGGCCTGCCTGATCAAGCCGGGCAAGGCGCGGCCCGCGGAGGGCGTCCGGACCTACGTCACGAACGCGCTGGCGTGGTAGTAGTGTAGATGTGTAAACAACAACAAGTTACTAAACACGAAGCCGCCGGCGACCGCGACAGCGCGATCTAGGCCTCGCCACGTCGTGTTTGTGAATCGAGAAACCCGCACTGGGCTCATAATAATAGGGGCTTTACACTAGCTTGAGCACACCTGGGTGCCCGAACTAGCTCGTTAAACCCGCGCGATATAAAACCCGCACAACTTTTTTCGCGGCACGGTGAAGTCACCAGCACTGTGCGCGTCGTGGGCGTCGGTGGGCGTCGATGGGCGTCGCCTCAGGGCCGCGGTGTCGCACTTGTTGTGCTGTGCCGTTGCGCCGAGCACAAAAACTTTGCTGCTCGCCGGCTGCGCAGTGCCTGTGTCGGGCATTTGTGCGGTATTGACTCGCACGGGCCGCCCAGCTCGCGGTCGCCATGGTGCTTCCAGAAGAGCTCATGAACGCGGAGACCGTGGACGCAGGCCTTGCCCAGATTACGGAATATCTTGATGCCGGGGGTGACGTCGACGATGTGAATGCGGATGGAGAGACTTTGCTGTACTCGAACATAGCGTATGCGGCCGGCGACGACCTTAGAATCGTGAAGTATCTGATCGAAATGGGGCGAACGTGGATAAACGAAGGGTATGTACGGGCGGCGGGGAGAGCGAAGACACTCCATTGTACCAAGCTTGCAACAGGCAAGATCAGGCGTTCGGCCTGGGCGCGATTCGCTGCCTCCTCGCGGCCGGGGCAAATATCAACCTAAAGAGAAAGGTCAATGGTCCGCCTATAGTCGCAGAAAGCCCACTGTCCACCGCTATGGACTGGCTGCGATACGATGACGTCGGGTGGGGTGCACTCGGCCTCGCGTATGTGGCCCTGCTGTTACGTTACGCGCCGAACCTGGACGATTGCTGGGGCGACCGCTCGGCCGAGGACTGCCTGCGGCACATCGAGGAGCCGGACGCATTCACGGAGGAGTTAGCAACCGCATACAGCGAAGCACACCCGCCGGTGGCAACGAAGGAGCAGTTCCTCGCGTGCAAGAAATTGATCGCCGACGAGCGCTGCCGCATATCCGTGGCGAAACGGAAAGATATCTTACGGCTCCGCTCTCTCTCGACCCGCGGTCGCGCCAAAACGTCCGACGCGGCCCTCGCGTCCAGCTTTCGGCTCCCCGAGGGCGTCCTCTGGAACGTGCTGCGGTTCTGGCCGCCAAAGCGCCCCAAAACCTTCTGGCGGGCGACGACGTACGCGGGCTCACGAGCGGGCTGCGCTTTCACGACGCGCGACGGCCGGACGGGCTACTGGGTAGACGAAGAGCCGTACCCGGCAGACGTATTCGGTGTCGTTGCCGCGTACCGGTCTTTGCCGGTTTCTACCAGTCCCCTTTCCCTGGGAGCTTTCGCGGCCCCTGGACACCGATACTGGAATCGCCAATGGAGAGGTGGGCAGCTGCGCGCACCCGCAGAGGCTCGGGCCGCTGCCGCAACTGCAGCCCTGGCGCAGTGGCGGTCGAACGTGAAGGACCGACTCGAGTCACTCGAAGGAGTGAGCGACGTCATGGACTTCGACGAGGAGAACTGACTACCGCGGCCCCGGGTCTCTCCGGGAACAAATCTTATTACTAATATATTTGTAAACTAACCAGCCTACATCCCGTACGCCCCTCGGAGCTCCGCCGCCGCCGCCCGCCGCTGGTCGTGCTGCAGCTCCAGGAGTTCTAGGCGCGTGGGCTTGTAGAGGTCGCCGTCGTCCCAGGGCCCGTCGTCGTCCGAGGCGTAAGCAACGCCCTCCTCGACGGGCGCAACGTCAACCGCGGCCTCGACGGCGGCCGCGGCCGCGCCGCGGCTCTTCTGGCGCGGCGCCGGGATCGTTTGGGCGTAGACCCGCGCCTTGTCGACGCGCGTCGGCTGCCGGGGCGGCGGCGACGGCGACCGGTGCTTGGGCTGTTTTGCCAGGGTCGCCTTGTTCAGCAGGTCGAGCCGTTTGGAGTAGGCCTTGAGTTTCGCGGCCTTGGCCCGCTTCTCCTGCAGGGCGGGGTCCAGATCTAAATTCGGCCGCAGGGGCTCCAGCTCCATGTACTGGGTCGGCTTGGTCTTCCGGTACTCGGTCAGGGTGTAGGGCTGGAAGTTCGAGACGGCCCGGGCCTTCTTCGAGTAGTACAGCTGGTCCCGGGGCTTGTGTATTAAATCGGCGTTCCGCGCGTCGCCGCGCTTCGGGCGCGCCTCCTTTCTCGGTCGTTGTTGTATCGGAGATTGAGGCACATAGCGCCGCGCGTAGCCCTCTGGTTCGGATTCGTACGCGTCGTCGATCACCGAAGCGTACTCGTCGTCTTTGAGCGAGGACGTCGCCGTCTCCAAGGGATCATAATGCATGGGAGGCGGCGGCGTCGGCGGCGGCGCGGGGCTCTTTATGGTATTCGGCTTGTCCACCGCCGCGCCGCCGCCCGCGCCCCTTCCGTAGGAACCGGTCCGCGACGCCCGCCGCGCGTGGACCGCGTGCGACGACTGGCTCGGCGCGATCTGGCCCGGCGGGATGCCCTTGCGCTCGCGCGCGATGCGGGCCCCGCGCGCGCCGGGCCGCACCCGCGAGTAGTTTTCGAGCTGGCCGTCCCGTCCCGTGCGGTTGACGCGGCCCGCGAAGCGCTGCTGGAACGCGGCGCTCGGGCCCGGCCGGCGCGGCGTCGGGGCGTGGGCCGCCCCCTCGGTGCCCGCGAAGGACATCGGCGCCTCGGCGGAAGCGGCGCGCGGGCCGCTACGCTGGGACCGGAGACGGCGCCTACGACGCGTGGCTGCCGGGCGGGGGCCGGAATGGCGTGGACGGGCTGCCCCTAGACAAGCAGCCGTTGCAACAATTCTTTTTTTTGTGGCGCTGTGGCGCAGCGCTGTAACAACGCAACCGCTGCCCGAGGCTGCCCTTCGTAACCGTCCGGCAGTCGACAGCGACGCAGGAACCGCAAGCACCACCGACGACAGCCACAGCACTCATGTACACGGCCCGCGGCGAGCTCGTGCGCCCGGACGCGGGCGCCGCCCCCGCGCCGCCAGTTCGGGCGACGTTGCAGCCCCCCGGGGTCCCGCCGAAGGGCCTGGCCTTCGCGACGGAGCACGTGCGAGTGGCCGTGCGCGTGCGGCCGCTCGTCGCGCACGAGGAGGGCCAGCGCGCCGTCGTGCGCTGCGTTGGTAACGCGGTCGAGATCGAGTGCCCGAGCGCGGGCGGCGTCAGCGCCCGGAAGACGTACGAGTTCGACGTGTGCATCGGCCCGGCCGCGTCGGAAGAGGAGGTCTTCGAGCAGCTGGGCGCCCAGGCGTTGCTCGATAGAGCTTTAAGAGGCATCAAGGCGACGATCTTCGCGTACGGCGCCACGGGGAGCGGCAAGACGCACACGATCCTGGGGCACGAACGAGAGGACACCGTCCAGACGCCGTCGAGTCCCGCGTTTTCGTCCTCCAAACCTATCAATGACCGGGATGGCCTGGTGGCGCGCGCCGTGAAGCACCTGTACACGTGTAAGGGCTTACACATCCGGGCGTCCTTCTTCGAGGTCTATAGAGAACATGTCTACGACTTGCTGGAGCCGAACCACACGGCCCTCATGCTCCGGGAGGGCCCCGACGGCTTCTTCGCGCCCGGGCTGAGCGAGCTGGAGTGCCACTCCTACGACGACGTCGAGGCCATATTACGGGAAGGCCGGCGGTCGCGACGGAAGGCCGCGCACAAGCTGAACCGGGACTCGAGCCGCAGCCACGCACTCTTAGTTCTAAGATTAGCCCACGGCGCAGCACGCGGCCGGGTGACCTTCGTAGATTTAGCCGGGAACGAGCGCCTGAAGCGGTCCGGCGATTCGGACCCCAAAGAAACGGGCGCCATCAACCGAAGCTTGCAAAGTCTGGGCAAGGTCATCGCCACCCTGGCCGTCTCGGGCGATACGACGCACGTACCTTATAGAGATTCGACGTTGACGAAGCTCCTGGCGGACTCGCTCGGGGGCGATAGTGCGACGCTGATGGTCGCCTGCGCGTCGCCGGCGGTCCACCACGTGGACGAGACGCTGTGCACCCTGGGCTACGCGCGCCGCGCGCGAGGCATCACGAACACGCCGTCGTGTACTTTAGTGGGGAGCGACACGGGTACGGAGCGACGGCACGCGGAGCGGGACCGGAACGAGCTCGAGCGGCTGCGGAGGGACGTCCAGCGGTTACGAGAGGAGAATTTGAAATTGCGGGAGGAGAACGCGGGCCTGCTGGGGCTCAAGCCCATCGACGAGGATTCGGACGAGGATGTAATAAGCGTGGTGAGTCGGGGCGGCACGCGCCGGCGCCAGCGGGTCACGCGGAAACAGCCCCAGCGCGTTACGAAAGCGCCCTTCGTCGTGGCACCGCCCCCCGCGGATCTTATTAGGGATAAGCTTAGAAGTGAGCGGGACGCGCTCCAAGCCGAGCTGGATGAAGTCTCGAAACGCTTCGACAAGTTCCAGGGCGAGCAGGACTACCAGTTCTCGCAGGTCGAGGAGGCCCACGCCACGCAGCAGGCGCAGTGGACTAGTGCGCTCGAACGACTCCAGGCGGAGAATAAGCGCGAGGTCGACGCCCTGAACGAGGCGCACGCGACGCAACTGAAGGAACGACCGAAGACGTCAGATTCCGCAGAGGACTACTACAAGAGATTCTACACGGAGAATCTGTTGAACCACCAGCGCCGCGTGGACCCGACCTTCCAGGGGCGGGGCGACCCTCATTCGTTGGAGCAGACGACGCGGAACACAGAAGACCACCACGAGACGCAGCTCATCTCCGTGCGCCGGTCCCAGCGGGGGGAAGTCGTGAAGAAGCACCGGGACGTGGCCGCGCTGCTGGGGCTCGCCTAAGGCTCTACAATGACTAATTCTGTGTTAGGTAGACCGCCGCGCTTGCGAGCAGCAGTAAAGCGCCGGCGGCCGGTACAAATAGGTCCGCGCCGCCCCCCAGGGCGCGCCGCATCGTCAGCGTCGTCACTACTGTTTTCGTGACTCTCCCATCATCCGTCGGCACGAGGGTGTCGCTCGCGGTGTCCTTGGAGACCACGGCATAGCCGAGTTTCGAGTACAGGTTCCGCGCCGGTGTGTTCTTCTCCTCCACGACCAGATCCATCTCCCGGCAGCCCCACTCCTGCACGCGCTTCTCGGCTTCGCGGACTAGCGTGGTGGCCACGCCCCGCCGGCGCCCCGCCCGCGCGGTGGCCAGGTTCGACAGGACGGGCACGAGGTTCTCGTCGGCTGCGCCGTCCAGCTCCACGCCCACACACCCTAGGATCGTCGCGCCGTCCTTCGCGATAAACAAGGTCGACCTCCGCCGCGTCTCCTTCCTTAGCTTGTACCGCCGCCGAAAGTCGTCGAGCTGCCCACTCCGCAGCTCTCTGATTTGGCTCTTCGTGAGCTTCTGGCCGGCCTTGTCGGCCCAGAAACTGTCGATGAACATGCTCGAGGCCTCCAGAAAGTCTCCCCCTTCCTCCACGACCTCGAAGTCGAGCTTGGCGTGCAAACGCAGCGTCGCGGGCGTGCGCGACGGCGGCGCGACGTACGCCGCGGCGAGGTGCAACGATGCGAGGATCAGCAGGGATGCCATGATGCGAGCGCTGTGGCAGACTCTGCTGCTTGCACGAGCGCTGTGGAGGCAGGCTATGCTGCTTGGGAGAGCTTTTTGGGGTTGGTCCTGCTATGCTCAAGTGAGATTTCGATCTGCCAGCGAGCGCTGTGAAATCTATGCTCGCGAGCCTCTGAAGTGTAGCAACAGCAAGCGAGAGATGCGTGTGCACGTCGCGCGTCGCGTGTGTGTGCGGCTGACCAAGTTTGGTTGCAGGCGCCCGCACGTCTCCGAAAAGTCCTTTCGGGTGCCAACCACTACCCTGTCGACTGCTAGCAGAAGTCCGGCATCGGAGGCTTCGATAACGTGCGGGCTTTGCATTTGGTTTTCAGTTGCGGGCAGCCAGACAAATTATGGCGCACTGTCTGCCGTAAGGCAGCCTGTGATTGCATAAGGCAGCCGCCGGGAGTGCTGCACGACCACAACAAAGATAATGGACGACATCACGAACGTCATGGACGCCGGGGCTGCCCGGCCGGCGGCGGCCCCCTCGATCCGCGTGCGCGTCGTCGACAGTGCAACACGACAAGACATGCACGATACGGCGGAGGTGGTCTTCTTACCCTGCGCGGACGACGCGCCGGTCAAGATGGCGCTGGGGGCCTCCGCGGAGCTCGCCGCGCTGCAGTCCCTGCCCGCGCGGAAGTTCTTCGTCAGGGCCACGGCGCCGGGCTACGCGCAAGCGAATTATTTGGACGGGCCCATCTCTTTGTATTATGAGCACTTGGTGATTGATGCCCGGGGCCAGCCGCAGCGGGAAGTGCTTGTGGAAATGGAGCGAAGGGTCGCGGCGTGCTGGCTCTCCGTGACCGACGTACGATCCGGGAGTGCGCTACCGACCGCCCAGATCCAATTGGTGGAGGAGGGCGTGGTGGCGCACGCCTTCGACGCGCCGGGGCCGCACGACGTCGCGGCCGTCGAGGCCGTCTCGCAGACCTATGATATCCAACTCCGGTTGGCGGGCTACGTGCTGCACGGTCCATCTACTATAACTTTAGAAAGAGGCCAGCGCGTGGATTTACATGTAACTGCGCGCCGCACGGATATTGACATGGTGTGCCGCGATCTGCGGTCTGGGCGACGCATCGACGATGTGGACGTCACCTTAGTCAATGTAGAGACGGGCGACGCGTTACAGGGGCCGACGATCGATGTCGCGGCAAAGTATAGAATAGAGTGCCGGGTCCAAGGCTTCCGCCAGGTGACGCGCCTCGGGCCCTGCGCCTTTGCGGAACGGTTGTTTGCGGGGACGGCCCCGCTGGAAGTCCGCGTTGATTTGGAACCGTACACCACGCCGCCACCATTGGCAACCCCAGAACGCGCCGTCTGGGGCTGGCTTGCGCTCGACCAGACGGACACCGAAACCGCGCCCGAGAAGAAGAAGAAGAAGAAGAAGAAGAGAGACGCGGTCCACGAATGGGGCACGTGCACCATCGATATAAGAGCCGTGGATGCGACGTACCAAAGGCCGTCGCGACTGGAAAAGGCCCGCGTGCTCGTGGATGGCAAGGTCGCGGGAGAGACCGACGACCGCGGCGCGTTGCAGCTGAAGGTGCGCGCGCCCAAGGAGACGCCGACCTGTATAACACTACGCCTGGAGAAGGGCGGGTTCATCGGGGACACGACGACGGTGCGCATCCAGGCCCAGGCGACGGAGCTGTTGCATTTCGCACTACGTAAAACGATTATTCAGGTAAGCGTCGTGCACGCGTCGTCGGGCAAGGCCGTTTCAGGTGACGTCGAGTTCGATCTCACGCCGGACGACGCCCGCGTGCCCTTACCGGCCGTGGGTCCCGGCGACGGGCTCGTGATGACCGTCGCGCATGATGGGGCGTGCTTCGACGGCGTGGTATCGCAGCGCCACCGCTGCGAGGGCCGGACGTTTTATGATGTCGTGGGCGTGGACGGCTCGGACCTCGCCCTGACTAGTGTGAGACGCGAGGACCTCGGCAGCGACGTGCAACGTGAATTAGAAATTGGCGAGACCGTGTCATGCGCGTATCCCCACCGGGGACGCTACATTATTAAATGCGGGGCGCCCGGCCTACGTTTAGTGGGACCATCGATACGAACCTTCGCGGCGCGCGACTTTACCGAAAAAGGCCCTCTACAACTCACGCTGCGGCTGGAACCGAGCGTCGGGAGGTTGCGCGTCGCCTGCGCCACGGAAAGTGGTATTCCAGTAGGAGCGCTCGTGGAGGTCGGCGGGGAACGCATCGAAGTGGGCGACGACGGCTCCTTCAGCACGCACGACGTCCCGTTACCCGCGGGCAAGGCGTCGGCGTCCGTGTCGCTCCGCGTGGCGGCCCCGCAGCACGTGCAGGTGCCGCCCTTCGAGGCCTCCATAGCCACCGGCACTATGACAGAAGTGGTCGCGTACGTGCGGCCCTGCGACCTGATGCTGCAGGCGGTCTCCCGGGGGCGCATGCTACCGAAAGCGACGCTCCAATTAATTAGGGTCGACGCCGCGGGCGACGACGACGAAGTTAGGGTCGTGCGCCCGGGGAGTCGGGTCGCGGTGGACCTCGGAGCCGAGTACCGGGTGACGGCCTCTGCCCGCGGCCACCGCCAGACGGGTCTGCTCCGCCCCTTCGTGGTGACCCCGGACCAGTTTCTGAAGCAGCCGGGTCCCGTTTTGATTGCTGTGGACATGGTCCCCGACGTCGGCGCGTTGGACTTGGCTGTACTAGATGTGGTGGGGCGGCCTGTAAAGGCGGCGACGGTGACGTGCGCCTACCTCAACTCCAGCCTGCCGGACTTGTATTTGGGTTTTAGACGGGGCGTGCAGGAGCTCGGTTTGGCCGGTGAAGCGGACGTCGAGGTCGATTTAGTCGTAGAAAGCGCCGGCTACGTCCAGGTGAGCCCCCAGCGCCTCAAGGTGAAGGCCGGGCGCCTGCGGAAGACCACGGTGATCTTAAGGCGAAGCACAATTGTCCTGCGAGCCATCGACGCGAAATCCGGAAAGCGCCTCAAAGCGGAGCACTTGCGACTGGAGCTCCGGCCGATCGAGGGCGACGGGACTTTAACCTTCGAGGGCGCGGGCGGCGAGGTCTTCGGCCCGGCCCAGGGCGTGGACTTAGGACGGTGCTACCGCGTGTGCACCGACGCCTCGAAAGCGAGGCTCGTGAATGCGACCACCGTCACGTTCACTCCCTCGGACTTCGCATTTCTGGAAGACCCCGCGCCCCTGGCGCCTTTATTACAAAGAGCTCGGGATCTCGCACGGCGCAAGGCCAAGCGAAGTCCTGGAGATGATAAGGCGCAGCTGAATTTGGAGATCGACGCCCGCCTCGCGAAGGTTTTGGAAGTGCGCGTGGAGCCCCTCGTTTGTTCCATGAACTTAGACGTGGTAGACGCGCGCACGGGCCTGCCGTGTACGGACATTGAACTCGTGCTCAAAAGTAGTGAGGGCGAGGTGGACCTCGGGCTGCAGCGAGGTTTACTAGAGGACCTGCGGTGCCCCGGCGGCGGCTATACCATTCAAGTCGAGGTCCTCGCGAAGAGCTGCGACCAGGTGCAGCTCGCGCCCACGCACTTCGACCTGAGAGCCGGTACGATAAACGAGGTCACGGTCTACATGCGGGACGCGGACGTTTGTGTCCACTGCGTCGACAAGGAGACGGGCGACGCATTGATTCCGGACGCGTGTTACCTGGAAGGCGGGACCACGATCGACGCCTCCGAGAAATGTCGAGTCGTCATCGGCCGGGACTACGACGTCACGTGTATCGTGCCGCGGTACCGTTGTTTAAACACGTGTCGCTTCCGCGCCACGGCCGAGGACTTTAGATCACTCACGGACGTGGAGGCGCCGTACCAGCTCGTCGTGCACTTCGAGCCCTGCGAAACGGACGTGGACGTCCACGTGGAGGACGCGGCGACAGGCGACGTGTTAGGGCGCGCCCACGTGCGCATCGGCCCCCATGCTCTAGGCTGCACGCGTGGCGTCGAGTCGTTGCGGCTGCCAGTTTCGCAGCGCATCGTCACCTGGCCGATCGCGTGCGCCCTGCGCGGCTGGGTGCTCGTGGCGCCGCGGGACGTGGAACTCCACGCCACGCCGCAGGACCACGACGACCCAAGACAGGTCACCATTCAACTACGACGCTGCGAGGTTTTAGTAAGAGCAGTCGACGCGCTGACGCGCGAGCCGCTCGACGCGCGGTGCGTGCTGGAGCCGTTCGACGAATTTACATCGACGCCGTGGCGCCTGGACGATGCTGACGACGCCTGTGTCGTGGACGTGCAAGGCGAGCGCACCGGCGTGATCAAGAGCGTGGGCGACGCGTACGATATAGCGCTGGACGACGGCACGGAGGAGTTGGAGTGTGCGGTCGACGAGTTGCGGCGGGACGATAATACGACCCCACCGCACTATGTGTTACATGAGCGCGTCGTGGTATTAAGGCAACGGGGCGCGTACATCTTACGGGCGTCCTGCGACGGGTATCACCAACTCAATCATTTAGAACCGATGACCTTTTTACTACAAGATTTTGCGGGCCTCCCGGTCCAGGAACCGTTAAGACTAGAGGTCGAACTGGAAGCCGTGGCGGGTGTGATCGACGTGAGTGTCGAGGACAAGCGGGGTGCCAAGATACGGACCTGCGAGGTGTGGATCGACGGGGTCCCGCTCGGGACGCAGCGCGGGTTGGTGCCAATCAATTTGCCGGGCGGCGGCGGGCCCCACGAAGCTCAAGTGGCCGTGGCCTGTGCGGGCTATTCCTTGGTCGGCCCTTTGGTGTGCACGGTCTTCGCCGGCCACACGACGCCTTTGAACATACGGCTGGTCGCGACGCGATGTTTAATTAGAGTCGAGGACGCGCGCGACGGCGCGCCCATCGAGTGCCGCGTGTGTTTAGTCAAGGAGTCTGTACAAAAGGTCACCATCGGAGATCGGGTGGACGCGCTCGTGGACGGCGAGTGGGTGGTTGGAATGTTGCGCGGCGACGTTTTAAGGGGAGATGACCATTACAGAGTAGAGATTGGCGATGAATTGGTGAAGGTAACTGAAGTACGACCGCATTCTATACATGCGGACCCGGACCTGGACCCGGGCCTGGACGGCAAGGGCCAGAACTGGTGCGACTGGCGGACCATGAGTCCTTTGGCAATCGACTGCAAGGCGTCCTACCGGATCATCATGCAGGACCCCCAGGGCGAGTTCCGCCAGGTGTCCCACCACGAACCGGTCACGTTCGACGTCGACGAGCTCGTCAAGTTCAAGGCCGCAGATAGGGAGCACCGCAACGATTCCTTGGCCCGGAAACTCCTCCTGAAGAAGAAGCGGCGGCCGACGACGTGGTCGTGGTTCTCTTCTGCCGCTCAAGCACCGCCGGCGCGAGACGAGGCCACGGACTCGGACAGGGCCGCCCGCGTGGCGTTGATCGTCGTGCACGTCGCGCCGCGCGTCGCCGCCGCATCCTTCAGGGTCGTGGACCAACACAACAAAGCGCTCAAGGCGGACGTGTGCATCGGCGGGACGAACCTGGGGACCCGGCGGGGCCCCGTCGAACTCGACTGGTGCGCGATCGCCCCGGACGCGTTCCTGCCGCCGGCGTGCACGTGGCGCCACGCGGCCGGCGCGCGCGCGGACGGCTCGGGCGTCCCGTGTGCCGTTGTGGCCTCGTTGGAGGGCTACGTGCAGACCTCGTCGGAGGTGGTCCCCTTCTCGTCCACGGGCGTGACCAATTTCGACGTCGAAATGCGCAAGGCCACGCTCACCTGCGCGTGTTACGACGCCGCGACGTCACAGAAACTGTTAGATGTGGCGGTGGACCTCGTGCCGCTGGACGGCCAAGTCGGCGTGCGGTGGACGGCCGGGTCCCTTCAAGCCCAGCGGGTCGCCGTGGGCAAGGGGTACCGGGTCGTGGCGCGGGGCGGTCGGTTGCGCCAGACGACGCCATCCATCGATGAGGACGTCGTCTTCACGCGCTCGCACTGGGCCCAGCTCGACGCGAACGAGCCGGCCGAGCTGCGCGTGTTGCTCGAGCGGCGAGTGGCAACGGTCGAGGTCAAGGTCCTAGATGCTTCTCAGCCGCAAGAGACGGTACTCACAAAAGCCCGCGGCACGGTCGGCGCCACGCACCTTTCGGCGGCGGAGGGCTGGACCCAGGACGTGGACCTGCCGTGCGGGCGCCAGGCGGCGCGCGAGATGCCCGCGCTCTGTTCATTAGATGACTACCTCCAGCTTGCGCCCAAGCGGTGCGACGTTTTTGTTGGGAACGCGAACAACGTGAACCAAGTCGTGCTGCGCATGCGGCCGCTGCACGTGTCAATACGGGCGTCGTCAATCTACGACGACAAAGTTGTGGAGGACCTCCAGTGGCGCCTCACGCCACAGGAGCCCGACTTGCCTTTAGTTCCGTTGCAGCAGCGCGCGACGCAGTGTTTGCGACTCGGCCACTCCTACACGCTGGAATGTTCCGTCGACGGCTGGCGACCGTGCCTGGAACATCGCGGTGCCGTGATCGAGGTTGATACGTTACTAACTCGCTTCGAGGGCATCGCGGCGTCGGCACCGCTCCCGCTCGACATTCGGTTCGAAGCTGCTTCGGTGCGCGTCCAGTTGAATACTGTGATAGTCGAAAACGGCGCCGAGGTTGATGTGAGCAGTTGCACGGTCGAGGTCGCGGGCCGGCACGTGCCGTACGGCTCGGTAATTGAAGTACCGTTACCGGAGGACGCGGACGCGTCGAGCGGCTGTTTCCTGGACGTGACGGCGTCACTCCCGGACGCGTCCCTCACGTTCCTACCGTTACGCGTGAAGTGCTACCCCGGGAGTTCTAATGTAGTGGACGTGGACTGCGTTTTTAAGGGGCTCTCCGTCAGAGTACTTCTCGTAGACGAGCGGGGCAACGCCTTGACAGACGCAACGTACCAGATTGATGCAGGTGAACGAGTCGCATCGGGGCAGCGCGCCCCGGTCCATATTGGCACGCACACTTTGACTTGTGACGCGGCGGGGCGGCGGCAGACCTCGCACCGCGAGCCGCTCACCTTTGGCGAGGCCGACTTCGTGGCGCACGCGGAGGGCGGCTTCCAGAGGGAGTTACGAGTGGTCTGCGCGCCGCGCATGGCTACTATCAATGTCACGGTGACGGACGCGACTACCAGCGAGGCGCTCCACCGCGCATCAATTGAAATCCGGGCGGGCGACGATATAATATGGACCTCGGTCGGGACGCCGGTCGACCGGAAGGGTATGCGGAGAGCACTCTTGGACGACGTCCCGGGTGCCGGCGACGATGTGGAAGTGACCGTGGCCGCGACGCTGGAGGGGTACACGCAAATCGCCCCGCGGACTTGTGTAATACGGGCCGGGGCTACGGAAGCCGCCCCCTGGACCTGCGAACTGTTGATGCGGAAGTACTACATCTCCATGGACATCGTGGATAGCGCCTCGCGGCGCGTCGAGGGCGCCGGCGTCGAGCTGCGACCGCAAGAAGGTAGTGTAGTAGCGTACCAGCCGCGGGAAATTAGTGACCAGACGCCGCAGCCGATCCAACTCGGTACGGCCTACGATGTACGACCGACCTGTCTAGCGTCGTTACAAGGCGCCGCTGGTGAGTACTTCTTTCGGAACACGTGGCATTCATCAGATACTCCAGTGGTCTTCGAGGATGCAGACTTCGCGGCCCTGGAACGAAAGGCCCGGGAGTCCCTCAAGAAGGCGGTCATGAAGAGTGAGGACCCGCGTTATCCCTACCTGAAGCGCGTGTGCGAAAGGCCGACGTGGCGCGCGCTGCACTCGTGGATCCAAGCGGCAAACGTGAAGCGGCGCGGCTTCGACGTGGCGCTACCACCGTTGAAATTAGCCGTGCGCGCGTGCCCCGGGCGCGCCTTGGTGGACGTGCGCGTCGTGAACAGTGACGGCGCGCCGTTACGGGACGCGGCTACTCGCTGCCGATCGGGTCAGGAGTGGAGCGCCCTGGAGCACGGCCGACAAGATATGAGGGTCCCGGGCGGCGGGAGTACGCGACGCCTGGAGTTCGACGCGGTGCTGGACGGCCATTTATCGGAGGCCGAGGTCGCCCGCGACGTACGAGCCAGCTACGTGTGTGACGACGAGGAACCTGTTGTAATCACGCTGGTGCTGCACCCCGTCACGTTGCGAATCAACGTGACCGACGGGGACAAACCTGCAAATGACGCGAAGGTCTCACTCATGGCTACGGACGACGCGGACACGCCTTTGGAGAACAAGGGCGGCGTGTGCGAGGCGCCCCTCGCGTTAGATGAAGCGGTCGTGATCACGGCGGCCAACGGCCAGGTCACGCGAACGGCCTCTCTCCGATACTCGGCGGGCGACGTCCGACGGAAGTGGGCCGCGTCCAAACCCGGCGCGCCGGTGTCGTGCGACATCGACCTCGCGAAGGCGAACGCGCGCGTGAAGCTGACCGTGACGGACGGGGAGGGCAAGGTCCTGGAGGATGCGGCGGTCGACTTCGGTGGATCAATCCTCAAGAAGGGCGAGCATTCGACGAGTGACGCGCCGCGCGTCGAGGTACCGAGTTCTACAGAACTCCGATGCTGCGCTTTACCGGGCTACGTGCTCACCGCCCCGGACGTAGGATGGCGCATCCCTTCTGACGCATCTGATGATTTTGATATGACGCTCACGATGCGCGCAACTCTTATAAATGTTGCGCTTGTGGACACGCGGGAAGCAGCCGTGTCCACGACTGGCGTGCGAGTGACGCTGACGGCGTCCTCCGAGACCGTCGCCGGACTTGTCGGAGACCCGCTGCACATAAAGTGCGGCACGCCATACGAGGTAGAGCTCACTTCTCCCTCGGATTTGACGCAAGTCAGCCACCTTACTGAAGTCACGTTCGAGGACGCCGCGTGGGCGTCGCAGAACATTGTCTCACTAAATGTCACGGTGGATATCCCCGCTCGATTCATAGTGTCTGTTGTTGATGCCGGCTCGGGCGCGCCGCTATCGAACGCCATCCTGGAGCTCAATGGTGACGTGGTGCCGCGGGGCGCCGTCGAAGGCTACGAGACGTGCCGTTCCTTAAAGGTGCGGGCGACCTTACAACACTACCTCCAGCTTACACCTTCCCAGATCACCGTGGACCCCAAGCTCAAGACGTCTTTGGTGGTAGCGATGCGGCGGTGTCAGGTCTTCGTGGACGTGCGCGATGCGCTGTCGCAGGAAGCCTTGGCTGCGCACATTACACTCGACGAGCGCGTTGTAAAGGATGGCGTCGCGGCCGTAGAGGCTGGGAGAGAGTACGCGCTCGATGTTTTGAGCGAGGGGCGGGAACCTTATAGGAAGCGGGTCCGCTTCGACCGAGCGCTGTTTTTGAGCGGTCCTTTCACGCATACCGTTCTATTGAAAACGGCGACGGCGCGGGTCGACGTGAGCGTCGTCGACCTGGCGGGGACGCCGTTACTGAAGGCGGAAGTGATGATCGGCACACACCGCGTCGGCCTTGATCGGGGCCCGTGCGACGTACCATTACTGAAGACGTGCGACGTTGGCTGCCGGCTCTCCGGCCACGTGCTCATGAAACCGCGCTTGCTCACTTTACAAAGAGGCGAGACGACGACCTGCCGTTGCATCATGAGACAGGCGACGGTCACGCACGCCCTCAAAGGCGCCGACGTGGCGCTCGTGTCCCCAGAAGGTCGCGTCGCGCTGCCGGGAAGCGTTGTGTTAGGAACGTCCTACACGCTGACGAGTGCCACGTATAATATCGAGGAACAACGCGTGACCTTCGAGGACGACGCCTGGGACGGACTTGGTGGCGACGAAGCGCTGGAACTAGCGATCGGCGTCGAAGAGGCGGTCGTGGAGGAGAGTAATCTCATAGACGTCCGCGTGGCGGTCGTCGACGCGGACGGCGGCGACGTGCCCACCGCGGCGGTGAGCATCGGTGCCACGAACTTCTGCCGGAGGCGCTCCGGGAGGGTGCCCCGCGGCGCAGTACCCGTTTCGACGCTGTGCCCGGGCTACGTTTTGATAAGTCCGCGCATCTACGACGGGCAACCGTCCCTCAACATCGTATTGCGGAAGACCCTCGTCCGCACGCGCGCGCTGTACAATAGTCAAGAGCTGGCGGGGTGCCGCGTGCTCTTCGCGAAAAAGGATGCGCCGCCCGTCGCTCCGGAGTGTGTGGACGCCGACCAAGAATACACTGTAAGTGTAGCCTTCGACGATGGGAGCGACGACTACCGCATCGCCGGGGCCTGTGCCACGTGGCCCAATGGGTCGAAGGCCTGGAACAACCCCTTCGTTGTGATGACGTTACCGCGCGACGCCTGGGCCGAGGCGTCGCACGTCCTGGTGGACGTGGCGCTCGTGCCGACGAAGGCGGAGCTTCTATTGGACGTGCGCGAGGATGCGTCGGGCTTTCCTGTTACAAATGGTAGTCTGACCGTTTCTATGGGCGAAGACGTCATGACCTACCCCGATGCGCGCGGGTTGCTTCGGATCCCCCTGGACGCGCGCGCCGACGCGGCCCTCACCTTTGAGTGCGATGGGTTCGAGGAGTGGCACCGGACGCTCTCGTTACGAGCGGGCACGCGGTGCGAGCTAGAGATAAGTTTAAGACGCCTCGAGGAGGACGCGTCGTCCTACGGCTCGATACATCAGTCGAAGCGCATGGAGCGCACCCTCAACGACGTCTGGGCCGCGTCGCGGCGAGCCCTCACGGAGGACTCGCGGTCCAATCAAACGGCCGACGTGACAGCGGAGCTTAATAACTACGTGCTCCTCAGGCCGCAGGCGCTGGACGTCGGGTTCTCCAATACCGTGACACCGCTCACGGTGACGATGCGGCGGTGCTGCGTGCGGGGCACGTGTTACGACGTGCGCACCGGCGGGGTCATCGACGCCGCGGTGACCATCGAGGCGCGGGACCCCGAGAAGGCGCCGCCAGGCGCGGGGGGCGACGTCGCTTTGAACGCCTCCTACGCCGTGCGGTGCACGAGGGACGGCTGGCGGCAGGTCACGCTGCTCAAGCCCTTCTCGCCGCTTGCGAGGCACTTTGGCGGCGGCGACGCGAAGAAGCCCGTGGACGTGTCCGTGGCCATGGAACCGGCATCCATTGATGTCCGCGCGCGTATCACGGATGCCCGGGACGGATCGCCCTTGCACGCTCTCGTTACGGTCCAGGGGTTGGCCATTGAAAGCGGCCTCTCGAGTCTAAACGTCGAGGAGCTGCGGAGCCGGTGGGTCACATATAAAGACGACCTCGCCCTGCCCCTGGTCGTGCATGCGACGCTCGAGGGGTACGTGGCGGCGACCACCACGGTCTACGCGCGTGCGCGGGGCGGCGGGCCGCCGACGGATATCAGCCTCAAGCTCCGGAGGGCCGACATTGCCATCCGCTGTGTTGATGCGCAGGGTGGCGTCATCGACGACGCGGTCGACGTCCTCGTGGAAGGGGAGGGTCAAACCTTGACGTTTGGCGGCATCGAGGCGGACGCCTTCGATGATTGGGTGGCGGCCCAGAAGCGCGTCAACAAGCGGGACCGGTCGCCCGCGTTACAGGCAATACTCGCCGCGGTCGATGGTGTGAAGTCGGAACTCTTCGCGATCGACGCGACAGCGTCCGCGGCTCAGCTATTGAACGTGTTCCGCGTGCGCGGCGGCGCGGATGCGGCGCGCCTGGCAAGTGCGGCGGGCCGGAGTTGTAGACGGGGCGTCGTCGTGGGCGCGTCGTACGTTATTCGCGCGTCGCACGACGACTATCGTTGTTCAGACCTCGCACGGCGCTTCGACGCCGACGCCTGGTCGGGCTTAAACCCCCACGAACCGCTCGTGGTGGACGTGCCCCTCACGCCGGTCTTCTGCGATATTACCCTAAGGGTCGTGGACGCGGCCACGGGGAGGGACGTATGCGACGCCGCGGCGGACGTGTGCGGCGTGGACCTGGGCGCCGCGCGGACGGTGCGCCTGCGGCTCTTCGAGGAGAATACCTCGGTGGCGGCGGCCGTGATTGTTCGCCACAAAACGTACGCCCAGGTCAGAGGGCCACAACAACTGCTCCGTCCGGGTGCGCCGATCATGGTAACTGTGGAAATGCGCCCGACGCGGGTCGTCGTACGACCGATGCACGCCGGCGAGCCCGTCCCGCTGGCGTCCTGCTCGTTGATAAAGGCGGACACGGGCGTACCGTTGGATGCGAGCGCCCCGGCCCTTATTGAACTCGGGGCGGCGTACAACTGTCGCGTGACGCACGCGACTCTAGTGCAGGTCGGCGATGCTGTCATAACGTTCCGCGCGGACCAGTTCTGCGACGCGGACCTCCTTCTCACTGTTGACATGGCCGACCGGGGCGCCTCGGTGCACGTGGAGGTCATCGACGAGGGGACGGGCGAAGCGATTGCCGGCGCGCGCCCTTTCTTAAACGGCCTCGCCGTCGATGGCAGCGTGGACGACGTCACGTGGCGCCGGTGCGCGCCCATGTTAGCAAACTGCGGCCACCCGACCTTCATCCTCGCCTCGGCCTGTCTCCGGGTGCAACGGGGCGCCGACGTCACGACCGACGAGGCCCAAGCGTCTGCCGATGGTTGTCTCGTCCCACCCTACACGCCCAAGGCCGATGAACAAGCGACCCTCGTCCTGAAGCTGCGGCCGCTGCAAGTCCTGGTGCGCTGCGTGCACGCGACGGACCCGACCTTTGCATTCGATACTGTGACCCTCGCGCTCGCGCCGCGCGACGCGAGCGTCTTGTGTACGGACCTGAACGTGGCGCGCCAAACCGACGGCTGGCTCGTCACGGGGTTCCCGCCGTGCCCCGCGGGTTATATGTTAGCGGGCGCGGTGGGCGACGCGATGGCCAGGGCCGTGCCTCTCGCCTTGGCCGATTTTTTGAAAGCGCCGCGGGGCCAGACCCATGAAATTAGTGTCACGTTCGAGCCCATAATTGGGGACGTGGCTTTGCATGTCCTGGACGACGAGAGGAGTGACGTGACGCTCGGGTGCCATCGCCTGGGCGGCTGGCGCGGCGCGATTCGATTGATAGGCGTGGAGGGCGGCGGGCGCACGACACAACTCGCCGTCGACGCGGTGTCCGAGACGTGCGTCGGGGCGGCCGACTGCTCTGTAAAAGCCGGGGCGTCGTCGGACGTCACGGTGAAGATGCGCCGGACGTCTGTTGAAGTCGTCGTAAAAGATACGGACGGCGCCCTCCTAGAAGACGCGCAGTGTGCATTCCTTGACAATGATGGACGTGTCCTTGACGCGCCGTGCGTCGTATCAGCGAGCTGGGCCCGGGGCGTGCGCGACGGTTCGGATGTTCTCACGGACGACGGCCAGCGGCTCGTAAACGTGCCCGCCAGTCTAATTGTCGCGGACGGTGAGAGGGTGAAGGCCCCGCGCCGCTGGTATGCACTAAGGGTGTCCAGGGCCGGCTACCGCCTCGTCGGGGGGGACGCGGTGGCCTTTGCGCCGGACCAGTTCACCCGTAACGAACCGTATCAATTGGAAGCCAGCATGAAACGTGATGAGGAGGCCGAGGCCCGGGAGCGCGCGGACGCGGACGCGGACGCCGCCGCCGCCGCCGCCGCCGGCTTCTTCGCGAGCCACGCGTCCACCGCCTCGGGGACCTTGGACGAGGCACCCGTCTTTGAGGACGTGCCGCGCTCACCTGCACCGTACGACGCGGACGACTACTCTGACGACGGCGGGGCCGCACCGGCGCCGGCGCCGGATGCCACGGCGCGGTCGGCGCGCGTCCACGTCATTGACATCCGGACCGACGCGCCGCTCCCCGACGCGCAACTTATCGTGGATGGAACGAGGCAAGCGCAGGGCATCGTGAGCTCGGCGTCGGACGGTATTGATTTAAAATGCGTCCTCAGGGGCTACGTGCAGCTCGGGCCCGTATCTCATTCATTGGACACGGGCACCTTGAATGACATGGCCGCGTGGGCCACGGACGACCTTGAACTGCGCATGCGGCCGAGCGACGTGCAATTCGTGATCGTGGGCGAGGCCGGATGTCAAGAAGTTGCCTTAGTGCTGACGGCCGAGGCGTCCTCGCTTCGGGCGACGCACGACGCTGTCATCGTGGTGGACGCCGGGGTGACGTACGAGGTCTCTTGTGGTACACAAGGCTGGGCATGCGTCGGCACGTCTTTTGCTGTCGACGCCGAGGCGTTCCGCGCCACGGAGGCGTGTCTCGTGAAGGAGGTGCGTATTGAACGCGCCCGCGTGGACGTTGACATAGAGGTCGTGGACGTGGCCACCGGGGACGTCGTGGAGGGGGCGTCCGTTGAAATTGGCGGCGTTTCAATCGAAAATGCATCGGTGCCCTGGGCCGCGGCCCAGGGCGAAGCTAAATTGAGTGTCACCTTCCCGGACGCGTCCTGGTTTGTATTAATGCCCCGGACCGTTGCTCTGGACCACGAGGCGAATGTAAGGGTGGAGGCGAGAAGGGCCACGTGTATAATTAGTGTCGTGGAGCAGTACACGCAGACGCCGCTCGAGGCACGCGTCACGTGCGGCGACCGCAGCGTCACGGCGGGCGAGGTTTTTGACGTGACGCTTGATCAAACCTACGCGCTCAGCGTCGTCTTCGAAGGCGGCGAAGCTGTGACCGAGGTCACGTTGGAACCGACCGCGGACACCTTCGCCGTGCTCGAGGACGGCCAACCTCTGATAGTGACGGTGGAGATGCGCGCCACACATGCTCATTTAGATCTGAGAGCGGAGGACCTCGACGGGGACGCGCTGGACGCCACAATCACGCTCGACGGCGAGGCGCACGGGCCGGGGTCCATTATTAGGCCCTTTGCGGGCGAGGCGGACGAGCGCACGTTCGCAGTCCACGCGGCGTGCGCGGGCTATGCTTTTGTGGGACCCTCAACCTTGAGCGTCTCGCGGGCCAAGATCGGTATAGTGCGCGAGCTCGTCGTGACGATGCGGCCCGCCGCCGTAGCCTTAACAGTCGTGGACGAGGCCGGCCAGCTCCTCCCGGACGCCGTTGTGCGGCTCACGCCCCCGGACGGCCCGAGCGTGACCGCACGAGTGGACGTGAACACCGTGTACACCGTGGACGCCGCCCTCAGAAAGTATAGAAGACAGGGCGTGCGGTGCAGCTACGGCACGATCACACGCGACCATGACGACGTGTCTATTGTTTTCACTGACGCGGACTTCGGGCGGTCCTCGGAGCCGTTAGACATTGAAATCACCCTGGAGCCCGCGCGCTGCGTCATCGATTTGAGTCTGGTGGAGGAGACGCCCACCGACGCGACGTTGGAGACCGTGGAGGTCGAGGTGGGCAACCAAGGCTTCTCTACGGACCGCCGGTGGTCCGCGCCGCTTGCCGACCTCGACGAGCGGTTGGCCGTTTCCATAAAGTCCAAGACGCACGTGCTCGTGGGACCGACATTCATCGATTGTAGTGAAACGCCGTCGACCCTGACGCTGGGGTTACGACCCGCGCTCGTCGAGGCGCTCGTATTTGACGAAGACCGTTCCCCAGTCGCGGGCGCGGACGTGTGGCTGAAGCCCATTGATGACGCATTATCTGCGTCTATTGTGGTCCTTAATAAAGGCACGCCGCAACAAGCTTTGGTAGAGATCGGGAGAGCGTACGCCGTGACCTCACGCAAGGAACACATGCGGTGCTTGGGCTCGTCGACCTTTACGGTGCGCGAAGAGCAACTGCGGGCCCTGAAGCCGTGCGGTCTCATTCAATTGGAAATACGCATGGTGAGGACGCGCCGCGCGACCGTGGACCTGGCCGTGCGCGGTTTGTACGACGTGGCTCATGGCCCGGACGACCCGGCGTCCTTGGCATCCGTGTCACTAACGACGCCGGGTGGCGTTGTGCAGGACCTGGGCACGGCGCGGGGTTTGACGGACGTGGACGCGGCGGATCGCATGGAGGCGCGCTGCTCTTTAAGGGGCTGGGCCCAGCTGCCGCCCTATGCCATCGCGCCGGGCGACGGCACGACCGAGGGCCACCTGGAGATGGTGCCCGCGCTCGTGCGGCTCAAATGCGACGAGGAGGTCCGCTGCTGGCTCGAGTCAGACAAGGACACGGTGCAGGTGTCCCGGTCGGGCGTGAGCCGGGTCCAGGTCGGCACCTCCTACACATTGCGGGTGCGCGCGCCGGGTTTGAGATTAGCGAAGCCGTACCTGGTCGGTCTCCCGTGCGCCGACGGTCGCACCGTCACTTTCACCGACGAGCAGTTCTGGGAGCGGTCCCGGAACGGGCCCTTCTCGCGGGAGGCGCCGGTGGTCCTCGAGTTGGAGCTCGTGCTGGAGCCGGTGACGTGCGAGCTCGACCTGAGGGTGAATACCGCATGCGCGTTGACCCTGGAGCGGCCGGGCCTGTCCGACCTCGCGTTGACCGGCGGCTCGCAGCTCATTGAGAGCCTGCCCGCGGCCACCGTGACGAGCGTATTGCGCGCGACGCTCCCGGGCCAGGTGCAGCTCAAGCCCCTCGGGCCCATCACGCTCGAGGCAGCAAAGAAGCACGTGGTGGACATCGAAATGCGGCCGGCCTCCGTCGTGTGCGCGTGCGTCGACGCGCGGACGGGCCACGTCCTTTCAAAAGCGCGCGTGCGCTACGAAGCGGACGGCGCCGCGGTCTACGGGACCCACAACAAAAGCGTGCTGGTGGACTGCGCGTCGTACAGGAGCTGTGTCATCGTCGAGAACATGGGAGGCACCTATCGTGTGAAGCGGGACGACGGTGTGGTACTCGTGGTGGACGCGGGGCGGTTAAGTGGCTCCGACGACGCGTGGACGTCATTAGAAAAAGGGCCGATCACGTATAAAATAGGTGATTCTGTGTCTAGGAACAATCAAACAGGTGTCATTGAAGCCGTGCTCGACTCTGGTAAGTACGGCGTGGCGTTCGACCAAGGCACGGCGGACGTCGATGCCAAGGACCTGACCCCTGTTGATTGGGACTTCAAACAGCATCTCCCTTCTAAACTCGCATGCAAGGTCCGCACGGGCGGCCAGTATACTTTAAGTGGAGAGCTGGACGGCTGGCGCCAGGTCAATTTTAATGACCCGTTCGTGTTCGAGGCAGGGGCGTTCGTGGCGTTGGGCGGCCCCGTGCCCCCCCAAACGACCGAGTGGGACGCGACGGTCACGCCGTGTCTCAGCACGACGAGCAAGCCCTTGCTGACGCGGTTCCTGAATCCTTCGCTCGGCCGGGCCCTGCGGACCTGGCAGGTCGGCGCCGAAGCGACGCGGGAGGCCCGCCAGACGCGGAATGAGCTCGTGTCGCCGCCGTTGCAATTAATAATGCGCCTCGTGCCGGGCGTCGGTGCTGTTGAGCTGGATGTTTCGTGCGACGGTGAGGCTGTTGATGCGGCGATCACGCTTATTCCTACGGCAGGGAGTAAGGTGGACCCGCCACTCGCTCTGGGCACGCGCCGCGGCGTCATCAAGAAGCTCGCGGTGGCCGGCGCCGGCGAGCCGGCGATTTATAACGTTGCGTCGGACCTCTACGGGTACCGGGTGCTGGGGCCGCGGTCCGCCACGCTCTGTGCGGGTGCGTGTACGCCCGTCAGCGTGACGCTGGGGCGGTGCGTGGTCACGGTACATTTAACAAGTCACGCGACGCGCAAGGCGTGGTGCGGCGAGGCGGTCGTCAAGGTCGTCTCCAAGAACGCCGTGCTAGCGGAGACGCCCGCGCGGGACGGTATGTGCGAGGTCTTGGTGGACCCGGGTGTCGCTTGTAAAATTGTGGTCGACGCGCCGCGGCACGAGCAGACATCCTGGGTGGACATCAAAAGCTGGGCGGCGCACGACTTCGACAATGAGGTTTGTGTAGAGGTCACCCTGCGCGCGACGGCGGTGACGCTCGACGTGTCCGTCGTGGACGCGGCGCTCGGCCGCGAGTTGGCGGCCGCGCATGTAGTTGTAGGTGGGTTCGCCGTCGGCGCGCGGCGGGGGTTCGTCGACGTCGCCGCGGACGCCCTGCAGGGTCTGCTGGGGCCGTCCGACGGGCCGCATACAATTGAAGCGGCCGCCACCTTAGAGGGCTACTACGCGCTGCCGCCGTACGACGTTCAGGTCGTCAAAGGGGGCATCTCCAAAGTGTCTCTGCGCCTCAGGCGCTTCGAAGTGGTCCTGACGGCGTTCACACGAAGAGGTGGCAGATCGGAGGCCGTGCCGGCGGCCGTGGTCACGCTCCGATGCAACGACGAGGACGTCCCATGTCTAGACGGCGTCTACCGCGTCAATCCCAACCAAAGCTACGTCGTCCGCGCGACGTGTGCACACCACCGCCAGGCGTCCCTGACGGAGGCGCTTACCTTCCAGGCCCACCACTTCGACGACGGGCTGTGCGACGCGTTGCACCTGAACGTGGAACTCGAAGCGGAACTGTTCGAGGCGCTGGTGCGGGTCGTCGACGACGAGACGGGCGCGCCGCTTGACGGCGCGGTCGTGCAAGTGGACGGCTTCGAGACGTGCGGCCCGACGCCCGCCTCGGGCTGGCGGCGCATTGGGAGGGCCCTGCCGGGCATACGTGGCCCCGCCGTCTTTTTGCCGTGCGTCGCGGCGGCGCCGCGGCGGGTCCAGACCTCCCGTGCGCGCATCGAATTGCGGAACGACGGGTCCGTACCGTGCGTTACCTTGCGGTTGCGGCGCGCCTCCATCTCCGTGCGCGTCGTGGACGACGAGGGCCGCCCGGTCCAGGATCCGGTGGTCCAGGTCGGCCTGTCCAACGCACCGGAAGAAGTGTCAACGCCCCGCGTGGGTACGATGGCCCTGGATCGGAGGCGGCCCGCGCCGGCGTTCGTGCGGCCGCGCAACGAGGTGCTCGTGGTATTGGACCATTTCTACGACGTGCGCGTCGTGCACGACGCCATGCGCCAGCGGGACCTGTTGGACCCGCAGCGCTTCGACGCGGGGGACTTCAGTCGCCGGCGCGGGGACGACAACGCGGCGCTAACCGTGCGCATGGAGCCGTACCGGTGCGCCGTGGACCTGAAGGTCGTGGACGCCTTCGGGGACGACCTGCCTCACGCGCGCGTGCGGCTGGGCGAGCACGACCTCGGGAGGCGGCGGGGCGTCTTGGATCTGGGGCCGAACGGGGGCGTGGCTGCGTCGGAGGAGTAAACTCACTTGTCTTTTAATAAAATCCGACGGTCGCTACCTCGCGGAGCTCAACATAGCGACCGCCGCGCCGACGCGCTCAGCGTCCGAGGCCGGCGGTCCTATTGGCGGTCCTATATCGCCCCGCCCGCGTGGCCGTCTCGTACGCCGGCGCGCGGCGGCCATCTGCAGAGGCGTCGGCCCCTCCTCCGGGCGCCGCTCCTCGGGTGGCTTCCCCGCGGACCGGTCCACCGCGGGGCCGAGGTCTCCGTAACCACTGGGGTTCTCGTGGCGCCGGTTCATCGCGAATTCGCCGGGGTAGAAGGCGCGGCCGTACTCGTCGGTGGCGTCGCTCCGCGTCTCGCGCTCACGCGGTCGCGCCGCTTCATATTCGAGATCCGCGTGGCCTTGCGCGCGCCGGGCGTCGGCGCGGGCGCGGCGGGCGGCGCCGTCCAGGAACCGGTCGAACTGCTGGATTGCGTCGTACACCGTGAACGTCTCGCCCGCATCCCACCGCTGGCCGAAGAAGGGGGCGTCGAAGGAGCTGTTGAAGCCGGTCGACTGGTAGTCCGTCTGGTCGCGCTCGCCTTCGCGGAAGCCGTCCGCCCGCACGTCGTCGTAGGCGCGGCGCTTGTCGGCATCGGATAAGACCGCGTAGGCCGCGCCGACCCGCTTAAAGTCCTCCCCGTCGCTCCCCTTGTCCGGGTGCGTCTGCAGCGCGCGGTTCTTGTAGGCCGCGCCGAATTCGGACTCGTCCGCCGTCGGCTGGACGCCCAGCGCCGCGTAGTGGTCCGGGACGCGCATGGTGATGGCAGCCCACTTACGGTGCGTGGTGTGCCACAGCGGGGCTGCGGCGACTGGCGTGGGGCACAGGCAGTCTGAAACGCGGATAAGCGCGCTCGGTGCGCCTCGCGCGGACCCAGATAAGCTGCAGCGCCCAAGTGAGAGCAGTGCAGCGCCGACCCCGCACGGAGCGCCTAGGGGGCGCGCGTCGTAATTGGCCCTACCCGACTGGTGCAAGATTTCTGTCACGACGCCCGAGCTATGTGACACACGCGGTCGCGTCAGACTTATTCTGGAACGCGCGGGGAGCTTCTTTCTTGAGAATGGCGATGACGAGGGCTACTCGACCAGGACGAGGACGCGGACGGCCGCGTGGCAATCGGGGACGGAGTCGACGCAGAGGGCCTCGTCGACGACGTTGACGGGTGACGCCGGTCGCGCGGTCCGGGGCGCGGCGCACGCGAGGCGGAGCTTGACCGTGTGCGCCGCCGCCGGCACCCGCTGGTCGGCCTCCGCATCATGAATCTGCGTCGCGTCCGAAGTCTCCGCGACAACGCGCGCCACACGGAACGCGTGGCGGCCCGTCACCTCGAGCTCCAGTTCCACGCACCCGCCGCGCCAGGCCGCGTGCGTGACGCGGGCGCGGAGGTAGGGCGCCTTCATGGTCTCTTCGGAGATCAACGCCTCGCCGGCCGCGACCCGTAATAAGACCTGGCCCACGGAGGCGCGCACGTCGACGGCCTCGGGCATGTCGGGGGCCGACCAGAGCCGGAACCAGCCGCGCTCGAAGGTGGCGCTATGGTTCTCCTCGCTCCGGACGACGGCGAATGCGAAGCGCGACGCGTCGCACGCGCCCGGCGCGAAGGTGTTCTCGCCGGTCCAGGCGACGCCGGATATGGGCCAGGCGGCGCCCGTGGCGCGGCTCGAGTCGACGCGCACAGCGTAGGTCGGCGCCTGGCGCGGCGAGCCCAGCGGGCCGTCGCAGTGGGCGGCGCACGCGTCGCGCCAGGCCTCGAGCTTGGCGTCGATGTGCTCGAGCCAGACTTCGTAGGTCTTGAGCTTGCGCAGCGAGCGCCTGCGTGCGCGGCGTGTTTCGCTTGCGCCGGCGACGGCGTTTGGCCTCCAGAATTTGAATGCTGCGCGTTGGCGCGGCGCGATCGAGCCGCGACGCTCCAGGTTGACGCTGCGCTCGCACAAAATCTCGTCCTTCTGGCCCAACTGGTTTGCCTGTATTGCCGCATCCCCTAAAAAGGCAAAGGTCGCCTCCACGGCGTCGACGGCGTCCATATCTCTGAGAGGTCGCAGCGCTTTTTCGCGCGTCTCGCCGGGTCAGAGCCGGGCGCCTTGAGTGGAGCGGTCTGGGAATTACTCTCACGCGTCCGGCGGCGGCCAAAAGCGCGGAGCGTCCGAGGTCCGTGCACTAACTTGATTCAAAATGTGCGCCAACGCACTGAGAAAACCCGCGCCCTGTGAGCTGTGCGCCAAGGCCTAGCGAGGCCTGGGGGGCGCAAGGCTGGTCGGGACACTCGATGAGTAGTCCTAAACAAAACCCGCACTTGCTCTCAACATCAATATTTTTGGCTGCCCTACCAGTTGTGCCAAACGCGTGCCAGATCACTGCCGAGACCGCTGCCAGACGACTCACCGGGTGGAGCCGCGAGGCAGCCCGACCACTCATGCGGGCGACCGTGCTGCACGCCGTCGTCGCGACCCTCATCGCGGCGAACCCGGTCTTTACAAGGAGACCGCAGGCGCCGCCCTTCGCCCAGATCCTGGACGACCAGCACTGCCTCATTGACGCTGTCAACAAGACGTTGCGGACGACGCGCGATTTCATCGATTGGGGCGGCTCGGACGCGCTCTTCGTGAAGTGGTGGGAGGACCACGTCGTGGACTATACGCTGTCGACGGAGAACTGCCGCTCTAAAGAGTTTGCAAGCTGTCTGGAGGGGAAATGGCGGGACCGTGGCGTTACCGTCCTAAGGGCCGCGGGCCACTCGCCCTGTCAAGCGGCACTCGCATTAAAAGACGTGACGCGCCCCTACATCTACGTCAGTGTCGGCGAGAACTGGGGCGCCTTCTCGTCCTCGGTGGTCAATAGAACTGCGAACTGGAACTACTGGACGGACGCCCACCCGTGTGGCGGCAGAGTCGTTGAAGGGAAGCGGGTGAAGATCAACCACAAGTACGCCTATTCGGTCAAGGACGACGAAAAACTCAGGCCCTATACTCGTTCTGTAAGAGACTGGCTCGACGCGCCCCAATTGAAGCTGCTGTTAACGACGCAGCGCCAGTCGCAGCTGCGGCACCCCAAGGTCATGCCCCTGCCGCTCGGCGTGCGCCACGGCAACGTGGCCCTGCTGATGGCCTTGATTCTGGGGGCGGCGCGGCCGCACCGCACGCGCTGGTTGTTGATCAACAACTCGGGCTGGCAGTTCCGGGCGGGCATCAACGCCCTGGTGGCGGCGCGCTTCGCCCCGACGCTCGTCAACAACTACTGCACGAAGAAGGCCTGCCCCCTCCTCGAGGCGTCGCCCCGGCGGTACCGGGGCCGGGTCCTGGACGCCACGACGTATAGCGAACACGCGCGGCGGCCGCCGGACCTCAAGGCCTTCTACCGCTTCTCGACCTACGGCCAGATCCTGACGTCGAAGTTCGTGCTGTGCCCGCCGGGCCTCGGCCCGGACTCCTACCGCATCTGGGAGGTTTTGTATTTGGGCGCGATCCCCGTGGTCGAGCGGACGCGGGGCGGCTGGGACGACTTACTGGTCGATCTACCCGTGTTGTTGGTGGACTCGTTTGATGAGGTCACGCCTTCACTCTTACGAGATAAATACGCGGCCATCCTCAAAAGGTGCGGGACCTTCGACCTCCGGCGGTTGACCAAGGCCTACTACCTGTACCTCATCCGCAAGCAGGGGACGACTCGATTGGGCGAGGGCGTCGCGCGGCCTCATTCCTCGGACCGGGAGAGCAGTCCGTACCGGCTGAAGGCGTCGTACAAGTTGACGCCGGTGCCGCCCTTCCTCTGGGAGCGGCTGCCTGCGCACCTGCGGCCGCCGGAGACCGACCAACCGCAAGGGCGCAAGAAGGTGCGGCGGACCGATGACCTCAGCAAGTTGGGGCGGGGGGGGTCGTAAATCGTAGTGCCCATGCTTGCGCACGGGTTTTTACGGGCCGTGAACGCCATCGACGCTAGGCATCTACTTACCCCTCGGCACAAACAACGCCCGGTAGACGCAGTCCGCCGTCGACGTGGCGCCCAGGCCCGCGAGGACCGCTCGTTCTCGCTCCGTCTGCACGGCGAGGGGGCTCTGCCGCAGCCAGTTGTTTTCGTCGTAGTCGCCGTCGAGTCTCAACTCCCCAAGCGCCGCGAAGCGCGCCCGCATCTCCTCGGCCACGTCCAGGACGTCGGACGCGACGTAGATGGAGGCACCCGCCGCGCAGACGGCGTCTGACACGGTCGCCGCGAACTCCGGCGTACAGACTCTGCGCTTGCGGTGCTTCTGCTTGAAGTGCGGGTCCGGGAACTGCACGCAAACACGCTCGAGCGGCGCGCTGCTCTGTGCGAGGTCGCCCATGAGCCGCTTTAAGTCGACGTTCGCATTACATTGCAAAAAGGCGCAGTTTGCAAGGTCGCGTGAACTCTTCTGCGCCCGCACCACGGCTTCCGGCCGCAGCTCGAGGCCCAGGAAGTTTCTTGTAGAATCCTGGGACGACGCGACGCACCAGCCGCCGAGGGCGCACCCGACGTCCACGGTGAGCGGCTTCGTGACATCCGCAAAGGCCGCGCGCGGCCAGTCGTCCTCTA
>Ga0302122_10000077_pt1 | contig 48165 bp, 29 predicted proteins | sample CB21_SCM_MG_FD_203115 | JGI IMG/M metagenome (GOLD analysis project Ga0302122, IMG submission 203115) | Marine microbial communities from Western Arctic Ocean, Canada - CB21_SCM | ecosystem: Environmental > Aquatic > Marine > Oceanic | place: Canada: Western Arctic Ocean | collected 2017-09-28 | reverse complement strand
GCGCGTCGTCCTTCGCCGCGATGCGCGACGCGGTGCACAAGGGCCACTCGGCCTCGCGCCGCAACCGGCGGCGCGCGGCCGAGGCCCGCGGCGCGCAGCGGCGGCGGGCAAAGCGGAACGCGACGCGGGCCTGGTAAGGGTGTCTCTATACTCGTAGTGTACTTGTGCGGGGGATCGATGCTCAAGAACAACACTCGGCGCGGAATAATAATCATGTTTACGCGCCTTTCTAGGGGAGCTCGGGGGGCGAGTACAGGGTCGTCCAGGGACAGTTTGCACTGCTATTGGGAGCTCGGCGGGCGAGCACATATTGTCCAGGGGCGGTTTGCACTGCGACCACGATATGCGGCACGGAACGGACGCGCTTATTTGGCCTGGCACCACTTGCGCACGCCGTCGCCGTAGTCCACGCACTTGCTGCACTTCGAGTACTTCAAGCCAAAGATATTGCAGTCGCTATCATTGAAGCAAGTGGGTCCGTTTTTGTTTTGAGGGGCCAAGGCGCAGTTTAACTTCACCGGCGCCGATTTGCACGGCCCGGCGCTGTTTCTGAGGACGGCCGGATTACCGCTCGAACACTGACAGGCGCAATTGCAGTCTCTGTCCCTGAATCCTCCCTGCGAAGAGGACCCCGCGCCTCCCGCGCAGCCCGCGCCGCATTTCCAGGGAGTGCCCTCCCCCGCCTGCTTCCACCCGCCCGTGTCGTACATGCCCGTCGGGCAGCTCGGTCCGTCATGGGGCGGGGGCGCCGGCGCGTCGCCGATCTGCCACTGCTGCAACTTGGCCTTGCCGTTGCACTTCTCGGCAAGGATCTTCTTGCCGTTCTTCGAGCCTTCCGCGGTCATGCAGAACCCACTTCCAGTCTTGATCTGCTTCGTAGAAGGGTCCCAGAAGAGATTCTGCCCTGGTTCCTCCGAGTCGGACGTGGCAAACCACAAGTACATGTCACAGGGGAGGGAATACTCGGAGCAGCTCACGGCGGGCTGGACAGTGTTAACACTTTGGTCTTCGGGGTGCAAGGCGACGATACGGCCGGAGTTGCCCTTGTGGGTGTACGTGAAACGCTGTTTAGAGTGACTTCCGCTGCCATCGCCATTACCACATTTATTGAGGATGAGATCACCATCGCCATTAAGAGTTAAGCACTTGTCGCCATTGGTAGAATCGAGACTGATGTGCACGTTCGTGATACTCGCCTTCTTCGAAGACGTGAAGGCCGCGGCCGGCTGGGCGACCGAGGCGTTCACCGAGGTCATGGCCACCGCGCCGAGGACGAACGACGCCACCGCGGCGGCGGCGACGATGCCCTTGAGGCGCGTGCTGGACTTGGTGGGCTTCTCGACCAGGGCCTCGCCCTCGGTCGGGATCGTGTCGTAGATGGCCATGTTTGTGTTTGTTGCCTGCGTCGGACGAATTGATGAGCCAGCCTCGGGAGGATCGTCGACACGCGTCCTACGCGGGCCGCGTCGGCCTCTCTCGCGACGAGCCGGTCGCCTGACTTGCCCAAGTCTCAAAGCCAGCCATTTTTTTTCGGCGCGCGGCGCGCGCCTCAAGGCCGGCGAGACCAGAGGGCGGGCGCCGCGGACCTTGCAGTAGTGAAGTGTGAACGACGCCGCGCCGCACGTTGTGCAGCTAGATTATGCGATCTGTTTGAAAATGGAATTAGCGTGAAAAACCCGTGAGAAAAGCGCTGGAACGAGCTTTTGTGTAGCTATTTTATGCAAGTCACGCGTCTCTATTTCTGCGCTTGGTGTCCCTGGGACCATGCTAGGACACCTCGGCGCGTAGATGCAAGGCTCCGCCCCGGACGAGTGGCCCGCGCGGACGCGAGAAGAGTTTATTTTAACTTAAACACAAGCCGCCGGCGTGTACAGGTCCGCGGTGTACGAGCACGTGTCCGCCTCGCCCAGGTTCGCAAGCCGCTCGTCCGCCCCGCAGACCAACGAGACCACGAGGTCCCGCGCGCCCCTTCTAGCACAGTGCGCCCCGCCCCCGAAGTACCACTCTCTCTTCTCACTCCGCCACTCGCGGAAATTGCCGAGGGAAGTATGGTCTTGCTTGGCCTGCCCGAAGGCGCAGACTTCATAGGTGTACTGGGCCACCTTCAAAGAGAAGCACCGATCCCTCAAAAGGTGGAAGGCGCCGCCGGGCCCGGCGTCGGCGTCCAGGACCTTAATTGCGTCGTCCCGGGCTTGCTGGGCCGTTTTTCTCTTTTCTTCCGCGGCCGTCAAGTGCTGTTTTGCTATTGATGCTTCAGGCGCGAGGTAGTCCTCCACCAGGTCGGAGGGCCGGTCGAGCGGCAACATCTTCCCGGCGAGAGCGCCGCCCTGCTCGTAGAGCGATACCAGGCGCTGCTTCGCTTCCAGTAGATCGGTCCGGGCGCACGCGGCGAGGGCCACCGTCGCCGCGGTCCGCGTCGGCTCATCCGTCGCGAACGGTAGCGTCTCCAGCAGGCCCTGCACGCGCGTGCGCGCCAGGCACGCGGCGTCGGCGCGCGCGTCTTCGGTCTTGTCCGCGTCCTGCGCGTCCTTGAGCGCCTCCAGCGCGTCGTGGCCTGCGGAGGCGTGCGTCGTGGCGACGCCATCGACGCGACGTGAATGTGTGCTCGATGGCGTGGAGGGGGTCGCCAGGATGAATCAACGATGAACGCCGCCGCGGCACCGAGGGCCAAAATGTCGGTGTCCGCGAGACTGTCCGAAGGAAGATGCTCGTGCACGGCCTCGAGCAGAGCTTCCATATTGTCGGCGACGGCGCAGAGCGCGACCGCGGCCCGGGCGGTATTTTCGGGCGCCTCGTCCGCGAGCGCGGCTGCCCGCTGCGCCGCGGCGGCGGCGTCCGCCCGCGCCACGGCGGCGTCGCGCGCCGCCGTGGCCTCGGTGTTAAAGTCCGCCACTTTCTGCCGCGGCCCGTCGACGTCCGTCTCGTCCAGGACCCGCTGCGCGTCGGTTTTGCGAATTTCCGCGTCCGCCATGGCGGCCTTGTACCGTTCAACGTACTCGGCGCGGCGCGCCAGCCCCGCCCGGCGCTCGGCCGCGGCGGCGGCGGCGGCGACCGCGGCCGCCTCCGCGGCGGCCGCGCACGTGTCGGGGCACAGGCCCGCGCGCTCGTCGTTGCCGTCGCAGCAGTCGCAGACGCCGTCGCCGACGCGGCTCGCCGGGATCCGCCGCGCGCCGGTGCCGTCGTCGGCGCACTCGAAGCGCCTCGCCGTCGCGGAGCCGGAGCAGGCCGCGGTGCGCGGCTCGTCCGCGCCGTCGGCGCAGTCGCAGTAGTCGTCGTTTACGTGCTCCGCGGGCACCGCCGTGTACCCATCGTCGCACGTGAGGCCGCCTTCCGGCACTTCCGGGCGGCGCTGGCGGTTAAAAAAGGCGGCGTGTGTTGCGGTTGTGAGGAGGAGGAGCAGCGGTACGGCTCTCATCGCAGTGACGGCGCGCGGCGAGGGCATGGGGAGCTGACCGAGCTTTATGAGCTACACGCGGTTGCGCGCGTAAGCTCAGCGCTTCCAGGCGACCAGTGGCAACCCGAAGCAAGACAGGACGAGCTATGTGCTCTCTGTGTTGCAATACCAAGGCGTACATCGACCGCCGACACCATGCGTGCGGGTTTCTTCCAAGTCAAAACAGGTTTCGCTTTGTGGCTTTAGGATCCTCCACGTCCGGTTTCCTCGACAGCTCGTCGTGTGACTCTGGAGGTGTCAGCCAACAACACTGCCTTAAACCCGCAGCGAGCGAGTGCGCCTGAAGACACGCCGGCGGCGCTTAGCTTCAGAGGAGCATTCGCAGCGCGTGCCAGCCTAGGACACGCCGGCGGCGCACAGCTCGCCCGACCTGCTTCAGAGGAGCGTACTAGCAAGACGATGGCGCGGCGCTGGACCGTGCTGCTGCTCGCCACGCTATCACACGCCCGCCGCTACTGCGAGATTGAGTCGTGTAACACGTGATGGAAGGACCGTCTCCCGGTTCCAGATAGGTGGATTAAGGGAGAGGACGGCGCGGCGAGCTACGGCTGCAAGATCACGTGGATCAGCCACCACACGCCGGAATTGATCGTCAAGGACGGCTGGTCCGAGGTAGAAAGAGTTTCGTTAGAACGGATGCGGTCAGCGCCGGAGATTGACCGGTTGATGCAGTCGCGCGGCTTCAAGCAGACGGACGCCTACAAGGAGTCGATCAAGTCGAAGCGGGATTTGACCTTTGAAAGCCCGCAGGACGTGGACGTGTACTTTGTGCAGCCGGACGGGTCCAAGGAACACGTCGGTTCCGCGGACCGGGGCGCTCCATTAAGTCTGCAGACAACGGTCGGTCACAGGTTCGAGGTGCAGGACGGCTTCGGCGACGTGGTCAAAGTCCACGTCGTCGGCGAGGGCTCGCTGCACCAGCGGGTGCGGATCCCGGCGGAGGCGGAACTCTGAAAAGCTGACGCGCCGGGCGCGTACATGACGGGGCGCGCCACTACTGCAGTGGCGCGCCCCCGAGACACGCGTGTGGCGCCGGGGACTCTTCTGTGTAACACAATATAATGTTGGTCCCTCGCGTCTATGGCGTCGAGGCGGTGCCAAGTGAGGTGAGCGCCCTCGATGCCGCCATCGAAGAGGGGAACTCTGTACTACGAACATGCCTTACTAAAACTGAGGAAGGGTGCGTTGTTTCACGCAACTCCGAGGAAGCCGCTACGGCCTCGACGCGCCGAGGGTGGCGTGGACGCGGCGCCGCTCATCCGACGTCCAGCGGAGGCTCGTGCCCGACGGGTAGATGGGTATTGTGTCCGCCGGCGCCGCGACGTGGTGCAGCGTGGCATAGCCGGTTTCGTCCATCGTGTAGGCGTGCTTCACACTTCTGAGAACTGCTTCACTGTAGTCGCCGTTGATGCCCTGGAAGAAGTCGTCGCCGCGGGCGTCGAGGTCAAGCGCCGCGGACGCGCCGCGGGCGTCGAAATCGAGCGCCGGCAAGCGGTTCGCGCCGGGCAAGCGGGTCGCGAGCTTGACGGACGCGCTTGCTAGTATTGAGACGAATCTCGTGGTGTCGGTCGGTCGTGGAAGGCTGGAAGGTGATGAAGACTGCTGTCTCCAAATTTTTCAGTGATCGACGCGCGCGCTTGCAATTGCTTGCTGTGCGTGCGTTGGCGCTAGTGCCGAGGCGAGTGTGAGCGTCGGCGGGCGCGCAGAGCGCTAGTCGCGGAATGGCGAGGTCGAGCGTGCTTTTCGCGGTTTGGTGTCTCGTCGGAGAGCACTAGAGCAAAAGCTAGTAAGCGCGCGCCTGGGTTGTTCCGCCCTAGTGCGAAACACTACAACCCCCCCAGTCACCCCTGCCAAAGCTACACAAAGCCCCACCCGGGACCTCGTCCGGACTTCGAAAGACGCGCGCCCCGCGAACAAAAGACTCACACATAACTATACCCGGCCGTCGGCACCTCGTCCGTCGCGATCAATAACGACGGGTCCGTCGCCTGGGCCTTCTTCCGCTTAGCTTTCGTCGCCGGCTTCTCCATTGGTAGGAGGCACCACCTACCGTTTTCGCCCCGGATCACCTGGGACCCGTAGACCTCGGCGGCCTTCGCATTCGCGGACGCGACGCCGTCCAGCAAGAGCTGGGAGACCTCGAACCGGCTCTTCTCCTTGACGACGATGGCTTCGCCTTCTTCCGCGGATCCGCCCCACTCATCGTCGTAAGAAAGCGTCTTGAGTCCGGACGACGGCAATTTGGGCGGCGCAAAGGACCGCCCCTTGACTAAAGACGAGGGCGCCGTCGCTTTTGTGACTGACGTATCGCGGGTCTCGTACTTCTTCTTGCCATGCACATGTCTATGGTACGACGCCGTTTCCAGTGGATAGTTCAACCCGTCGAAGCACCGGTCCGGCAACACCACGGGAAACCCGCCCAGAAAGTTGTCGCGCACCGTAATGGTGTACGTCGGCGCCTCCTCTACTACCTTCGCGGCGTACCGTCGTTCTTTCTTGCAGAAGCGGTCCCTATGTCTCGGGTGGAACGGGTCCCTACACAACGCTTTCTTCGCCTCCTCCCGATTCGCGATGAACTGGCGCGCGGGCGGCTCGTGGGCCTTGGCCCGCACTCGATTGGGCAGGCAGATCGTGTCCGTCCGCGCCCGCTGGAAGGCCTTCTTGCGAATACGACTCCCTTTGCGGTGGTTCTCGAGCAATGTTTTCAGGGGGCCCCGCCTTGTGGCGAAGATGTTCTGCGGCTGCCCGAACATCCAGGGCCGCCTCCTCAGCTTGCGGTGGGGGACCTGCGTGAACGGCGCATGTCATCTCGGGACGCGTGCGGCGATGGCGTGCTGGGTAGGTACATTACTCTCGACGACGACGCGCATTTGAGATCCGTGGCTCCCACTCCACCACCACCCGCCGCCGCCGCCGCCGCGTCGAAGGACGGACGCCGTTGGACACGTCGTAGAGCGTGTGCGGCAGCCCGATGTCGTCGTGCAGCTCCACATACACCAGATCGCAGAACTCTTTGAAATCAATAAGCCCGCTCTTGTCCTTGTCCGTCCTCCTAAAAAGATCGTCGACGCAGTAATCGTCCAGCGCGAGCGGGTGCTCCAGCTCAATGAGAAGTTTCTGGAGCTCCTCCCTGTCGATCTCGCCCGAGCCATCTTCATCCACCCTTTTAAACACCCGCTTCAAGTGGTCGATTTCCGACGGGAGCCACACCCCCTCGCTCTCCAAGTGGACGGCGTACCGAACATCGGCCGGTCGTCCCGGACAGAGCCGCCCGTAGTCCACTTTCCGTACGGAACCCTTCCGCCAGACGCCATGCGTATGCACCTCCACCGGGTCTCCTTTCTCGGGGAACCACTCCCGGGTAATCCCGTCGAACTGCTTTGCCAAGGCCCGGCGCGAGAGGAAGCCGCGATGCTTGGACGGATCGACGTCGCCGAAGCACCGCGTCTCCCGCGGCGCGTCGCCGTGGACCACCGGGGCTTTGTAGCCTCCGGGCGGCGCGGGCCACTCCTGGTCGTATTGTGCGTCCTTTCGTTCGAATTCGCTCCGCCAGTCCGGCGCCAGGCAGCTCTCGATGGGCTTTCTAGCTAGAGCTTCGGCGCAGGCGTCCTCGGCGAACTCTCGGGACGCCGTCGCGAGCCACTTCTTGACGTCGGGAGCCGGCGCGTACGGCAGGGGCAGCCTTGCACTTGTCCCGGGCGGGTACCGGTTCCGCTCTTCACGTGCGGCTTTGGCCTTGGCCTTTTTTTGCGGGCTCACCATGGCGCGGCGTGGCGTGGGGTCGCGGCAATAACCTGCGTTGGCGCCCGTGCGTCGGGGCAGCCCGCGCACCAGGCAGCACCGGCCGGGCAACCCCCGTCAAACTTGTCGCTGCCGGGCGCAGGGCACCGGAGCTCGATGTTCCGCCGGGCAGCGCTATATTGGAAAAACCCGCGTATAAAACCCGCACGTTAATCAATCGTGCGGCAAAGATCATAGGACCGCGCGTGCACGTGGAGAGTAGCTCAAACATGCCGCGTCGCTGCCGTGGCGGCCCGGACCTGAGGCGTGCCTAAGGGAGGGGCTGCCCCCCCTCCGACAAGCATGCGGTGGCTCCTCTGGCTGCAGGCGGCGCGCGCGACCAACGTCATCTACATCGTTGTAGACGACCTGGACCAGATGCTCGGCTCGAGCTTCCCGCAGACCAGTGGTGCGACGCCGCTGCCGAAGACGAAGCGCTTATTGGTGGACGAGGGCGCCACGTTCGCGCACGCGTTCGCCCACGTGCCCATCTGCAACCCGAGCCGGGCGTGCACGCTGACGGGCCGGTACTTCCACAACCTGAAGACGACGCATGCGCGGCGCGCCATGCACGTGGACATGGCTCGGGTCCACGACGTCAGCTTCGCCGTCGAGTTCCACGAAGCGGGCTACGCGACGGGCCTCTTCGGGAAGTACGCCAATCAGATGCCCAAGGAGGGACAGGTCCCAAAGGGCTGGGACGCGTGGTTCGCGAACGACGGCGGGGCGTACGTGGATCCCGCGTTCTGGGTGAGGAACGTGCCATCGCTCACCGACGGGCGGTACGCGGCCCGGGGCTACTCGACGGCACTCATAGGGAACGCGTCCCAAAGGTTCTTAGAAAGGGAGATTGATGAAAGAAATGTGTTGCTGCACGTCGGCCCGAAGGCGTGCCACGCGCCCTTCCTGCCGGCGCCCTGGCACGTCGATTTTTGGGATCCTACGTGGCCGAGCCAGGCGCCGCGCCGCGCCTGGAACCGCTCCTTTGCGCAGCGTTCGAAGCACGCAAGCGTCGTGCCGCGGGCCCACGCGCTCAGTCCCCAAGCGGTCCGCCTGGTGGACGGCGTCTGGCGCAACCGCTGGCGCGCGTTGCGCGCCGTGGACGATTTAGTCGAGGCCCTCGTGGGGACGGTCAAGGCGCATTCTCAACTGGACGAGACCTACTTCTTCTTTACGTCGGACCACGGCTTCCACCTCGGGCAGTTGAACTTGCTGTGGGACAAGCGGCGGGCCTACGACGTTGATACGCGCATCCCCTTGGTGGTGCGGGGGCCGGGTATTATCGCCGGAAGGACCATTGACGCGCTAGTGACGAACGTGGACTTCGCACCGACCTTCCTGGCGCTAGCCAACTTACCGCCGCGCCCCGGTATGGACGGGGTTAGTGTAGCCCCGTTGCTGTTCGACGAAGATATAACATGGCGCACGTCCGTGCCGCTCGAGCACTTCTACTGGCTTGCCCACGAGGACCGGTTTCGCAATGAAAAGTGCGTCCAGGGGTGCCCGGTTGTGAGCGAGGGCTACCCCGCGCAAGACGTGAACTGCGTCACGCTTGTGAACACTACGGACTGCTGGTGCGGGACCGGCGACGACTGCTACGCCACGGAAGACGACCGCAACAACTTCCTGGCCCTGCGCAGAATGGATCCCACCGCGAATCTCTTATATGTGGTCTACGCCACGGGCGACCAGGCGCGGGCGGCCGTCGACTTCGCGTTCCCGCACTTGCGGGAACTCTTTGTGAACGACAGTTGGTGCGTTCGGAACGTCATCGATCAAGCCGATCCGCACCTCCTCCGAGACCTGGACGCCGAGTTGCGGGCGTGGTCCACCTGCGCGGGGGCCGCGTGCCGGTCCCCCGAGCCCGCACCGAAGAAAACGCATGCAGCGCTGAAGGACGAGGTCGTCGCGCTGACCCGGACCGCGTTCGCGCACTACCGGCGCCACGCGTGGGGCGCCGACGAGCTCCGGCCCCTCAGCAACACGTCGCACAACTGGACGCGGCCGGCCCTGGGCGTGACGCTCATCGACGCCATGTCCACCCTTTACGTGATGGGCCTCCGCCAAGAGTTTGAGGCGGCGGCCGACCACGTCGCGCGCCATTTCGACCCGCGCGGTATCACCAGTGGCTTCGTGGACGTCTTCGAGACGACGATCCGGGTCCTCGGGGGGCTGGTGGGCGCCTACGCGTTGTCCAAGGACGAGCGCTTGCTGGACGCCGCGGAGGCGTTCGCGGACGCGTTGGCACCCGCGCTCGCGGCGTCGCCGTCGGGCATCCCGTTCCGGGGCCTTGCGTCGCTCCGGGACGGGGTCGTGTCGCCCGCGACGGGCGCGACGTGCGGCGCGGCGCCGGCCGGCACGCTACTTTTAGAGTTCCGGGCCGTGGCGCGCCTGGCGAATCGTAGCGACCTGGAGGCGCTCGTGCTACGCTCCTGGCGCGCTTTGGAACGGGCCCAGGGACGCGTCCGGGGCCTCGCGCCCTCGAAGCTCAAGATGACGGCCACGGGGTGCGCGGCCCAGTTCGTCTTCGGCAACCAGTCCAAGCTCACGGTGGGTTCCGGCGTGGACTCGTACTACGAGTACCTGCTGAAGGGCGACTTACAAGTGAAGGGGTCGCTCCGGGCGTGGCGCGCCGCGGTCCGCGCCGTCGACGACCACTTGGTCCAGGTGCGCGGTCCGACCACGTTCATGGCCGATCTTGAACAAAATAAGACGCTCGGGACCCGGGCCACCCACTTAGCGTGCTTCTGGCCCGGCCTGCGGGCGCTGGAGGCCCTCTTCGACCCCGCCCACGGCAAGCTGGCCCTCGCCGAGGCGCTCCTCGATGCGTGCGTCGCGGCCTACGACGCCACGACCACGGGCCTCGCCCCGGAGGCCTGGCACGTGGACGCGGACGGCTCCATACGGCTCGGCGCCAACCTCCGCCAGTTGCTCCGGCCGGAGACCGTTGAATCGCTGTTCTGGATGCACCGGGCCACGCGGAAGCAGAAGTGGCTCGACGCGGCGGTGCGCCTGTGGCACGCCTTCCGCACCTACGCGCCAATCGACGGCGGTGGTTTGGCGACGCTGAGCGACGTGCGTGATGCGCGGTCGCCGCGCGTGGACCGCATGGACTCGTGGGTTTTCTCAGAAACTCTGAAGTACTTCTATCTCATCTTCGATGACGCGGATAACGGCACCCTATTGCCCTTGACGGACTGGGTGCTCACGACGGAGGCGCACCCGGTCCCGCGCTTCGGCGCCGAGCGCGACGTCTTACCATCCAGGAAACCCCGCACGTGGTCCGTCGACGTGCCGGCGGTCGGCCGGATACGCCCCTTGAATAACGAGACGGCCGCGGACGCCGTGGAGCGCTTCGCCCAAAGCGCAGACCGCGCGGGTCATATAATAACGGAAGCGGCGGTGCGGGCGTGGCACGCGGCCGCCGTCGACGTGTCAAAGGAACCGTCGCGGCCGCTCGGCGCAGCATTAAAATTCGACATGGACGTGGCCTCCTTTGAGGGCGACGACCTGACTGTCGTGGTCAAGGTGCCCATCTATCGGGCCGCGCACGACGCGGCGGCGGACGCGGCGCGCCAAGTCGTCAAAAGTGGCGTCGCCCGGCCGGACGCCATTTATCAGAGCCTCATCACGAACATCTGTGCTCGAAGGCGCTGCGCGGACGCGGCATACGCGCGGCTGTCCATCGAATTGCTGCCGGCGGGCGTCGTTGTCCTGGACCCGTGGGAGTGGCCGCCGACGGCGCTGGGCGCCGCGGCGCGCGACCTCAAGGCGACGACCGGTGCTATAATTGACGAGGGCGCCTTCTACCAGGCGCTGCACTGGTTCTGCGGCCAGCGCGTGGGCGGGTGTCGCGGGGCGCAATTGAAGGGAACGGCGGAGACGTACGAGGTCCGCGACGGCGCCCGCAAGGTCGAGTTCGACGCGGCGCCGTGGGACTGGCCGCGGACCCTATCAACTGATATCGCCGAGGAGCTCTACGCCGGGGATACGGCAGACTTCCGCCGCGAGAAGGCCGCGGGCATTGCCTCGAAGATCTGCAAGGGCAACGCGTGCTGCGCGGCGCTCCCGGGCGACGGCGTCGTGATCGCCTTGGCGGCGGGCGCGGCATACACCTGCACGCCGCGCGAGGAGCCGAGCGGATGCGTTATCAGAGCCGCGCGCGCCGCCAAGGTGCTCAATTCATCCCTCGGCGACGCAGATCTGAGGGGCGCGGCGCAAAGAGCGCTGCGCGACGTGTGCGCGGTGCGGTACTGCGCGCGCGCCCTGCCGGGGCGGGTGACCTTGGACGGGGTCGCGCTGCAGCCCTGGGACGATATCGATGAGTGGGCGGCGGCGCATTTTGCGGGGGCCAAGGTCGCGCGGGCGCGCGACGTGGCGTGCCGCAGCCACCGCTACTGGTGCGGTCCGGAACGCGCCCCCCCGATCGACGACGCGGCGCTCGTTACGCGGTCCCGCGCGCGCGCGGGGACACCCGCCCGTCGCGTCTACTTCCTGCACCTCCACAAAGCCGGGGGCACGTCTCTCTGCCACCTGGCCCGGCATGCCAGTACGAACCACCTGGCCGCGCCGGACCGCAACTGCAACTTGCTCGGCGACGGGCCGCGGACGCTGGAGCTCGGGGCGCACGGCTACGCGAATGTAGCGTGGGAGACGCATTGCGAGGCGCGCGCCGCGTACGCGCAAGACCTGCAGTTCCTGGCCGTGGAGCGCTGGTTCGATGCGGCGTACTTTGACGACGTGACGTGTCGCGCCCGGTTCTTCTTCGTCACGTGCCTGCGGGAGCCGCTCGCGCGGTTACGGTCCCATCTCGCCTTCGAGAACATAACAACGGCGGACGCGATGCGGTGGAGCGGCGCCACGGACGTCACGCGCGGGGATCCTGTAAGAAGGGGCACGGCCGTCGTGGACAACTTCTATATCAGGTCCCTGTTGGGGCGGGAGGCCTTTTTCGGGATACCGGCCGGCGACGTGACCTCAGCACACCTGCACCGCGCGAAGGCGACGCTCGCACAGTTCGACGCCGTCCTCATCCTGGAGCGCCTTGACGCGTCGCTGCGCCAGCTCTATGTTAAGCTAGGCTGGTGCGCGGCGTCGCTCCATCTCCATAAATCGAAGGAGCCCCACATGAAACTCGACGACGCCTTAATCACAAGGAACCGCCCGGACGTCGAGCTCTACGCCTTTGCTAGGAGCTTGGCGGCGGCGCTCGAAGAAAGCATCCCGCCGTCGCCGGTGAAAGCGTGCGCCACGACGTCGACCTCCACGCCATCGAGCAGACACACACTCTCGACAACGGACGCGTCCGAGGAGGTCGACCGGAGACCCGTCTACTTCCTCCACTTCCAGCGATGCGGCGGCGCGTCGCTCTGTCATATGGCAAGGCAGGATAATTCATTAACGGCGCCGCCCGGCGCGCGGAACTGCGCGCTGGAGGGCGACGGCCCCAAGACCCTGGAGGTGAACGACGGGAACGCCGCGTGGGCTAGTACCGAGGGCTGCGCCGAGCGCGCGGAGGCGGTGGCGCGGCTCCAGTTTTTTAGCGTGGAGCGCTGGTTCGACGTCGACTACTTCGCTTCTGTTGACTGTCGCCAGAAGTTCTTCTTCGTGACGTGCTTAAGGGAGCCGACGGCGCGCCTCGCATCGCATCTGGCAAAGGTGGGTGTTACCGTGGAAGACGCACGAGCGTGGGCGTCGCACAACCACGTCGAGACGATTGGAAGAGGCACCGCGGCGGTCGATAACTTTTACACGCGGTCGCTGCTCGGGCGAAATGCTTTCCACGGCATTGCGGCTGGCAACGTGACGCTAGCGGACGCGGACCGGGCTTTTGAGGTTCTGGAGCAGTTCGACGCCGTCCTGATTCTGGAGCGCCTCTCTCTTAGTTTCCGCCAGCTCGCAAAGTTGGATTTGTGCCTGCCGGACACGCTCAACCTCTGCGACCTCCGGCCGCGCCACTGCCCGGCCTACTCAAACCTCGATAAAGTACGGGGCGCCTTTGAACAACTCAACGCGCCCGACGCCGCGCTTTATGTGAAGGCCGACCGCCTCGCGGCGGCCCTGGAGCGCGACCTGCTCGCGCCGCGGCGCTGTACCGCGCGCGACGAACTGTGACTTTATCGACCGACCGACCGCGGCTCCCTTCTTCCGCATAAGAACATTGCTACTTCACGTTGTTCCAACGATGCGTCGCGGGATCATCCGCTGCACTACCGGTGAGGGGTCGTAATTATAGTACATGCTTCCGAGTCGAGGTTTTTTACGAGGGGAGGAGGACGGGCGGATGGGCGGGAGAGGGAGGGAGGGGAAGGGCGAGAAGAGGGGAAGCGCCCGATGCGCTAAGGCGGGCAGCCGCCCACATGCTTGGTGACGCCGCACGACGTTGTCGCGCACTTGGTGTCCCTGAACACATTGCTCAGCACCACGTCGTAGTCCACGCACCAGCCGAGGTTCTGGTCGAACGACGAGGCGTAGGAGAACATGAAGCCCATGTCCGTGACCTTGGCGACGTTCCAGCTGCTGATGTCCTGGTTGAAAACCTTGGTGCCGTAGAACATCGAAGGCATATCCATGACCAGGTCCACGCTCCAATTGCCGAAGAGGCAGGACATGTCCGTCACCTCACCGGTGCACCACGTCGAGATGTGGCCGTATATCGTTGTGGCGGTCGCCGCGTTCGAGAACCAGGCGGTGACAGCGGTGCGGATGCTGCTGTCGCCGCTGTCGGTCATGACGCGGCCTTTGCACGACACCGCGCCGAAAAAGCCGCCAAATGACGCGTCCATGACCATGGGCGTCGCCGTGGGCGCGTACGTGTCCGTCGTCGGAGCGTATGACGGCGCCTCCGTCATGCGCGTCGGGGCGTACGTCTCGGTGCGCGTCGGGGCCGCCGACGCCGTGGGCGTCCGCGTCTCCGATGTGGGGGCCAGCGTCGGCCGCGCCGCGTAGCTGTAGGAGTACTCGGCGAGGCGGCGCCGCGCGTCCGCGTCGTCGCCGGTAGAGGCCTGGAGGCGCCGCCGGGCCTCCGTGGCCGCGCTGCCGGAGTTGTGGAACGACCGAGTCGCAAGCTTCAAGGCGGTCAATAACTGCCGCCGCTCGTCCTGGGCCCCCTGGCCGAGCGCGAACGGCACGATCGCCGCGAGGAGGAGCTGGCGGTACATATCTTAGACCCGCAATGCGCACGCGCGCGTGGTAATGGCGAAAGTGTGATGGCCGGTGATGGGCTCCTTGCTTCCGCGGCTCAAAAACGGTTTATCTCGGGGCGGCGGCGGCGCGGCGCTTGTCTAAATGTCAAAGACACAGGCTAGTCTAGCGTGCGTGTCCGCTTAACTGCTCTCAGGTCCGGGACACGAGGCGGTAAGGTCCAAGTGCGAGATAACCGCGGCGCGGCGGAACTGTATTTTAATTTACGTGCGGGTTTTCTTCGGTACTCGCGCGCAAGCAAACCCCCTTGTTCAGGTTTGAAATCGTATCGATGGCACAACCCAGCCCACATGTTACGCCCCCTCGAGCAATCCCCGGCACCGCGCGAAGAGCGCCGCCGCCGCGGCGCCCTCGTCCGGCACGCGCGCGAAGGCCGGCCCGGCGCCCACGAAGTAGCCCACGTACTCGAAGGCGGCGCGCGGGCCGGACCGCGGCACCCAGTAGGGCGCCAGGTAGGCGGGGGGGCCGTCCGCGTCGCGCCTTAAGGGCAGCGCCGCCGCCGCGACGGACGACGCGCAGGCCTGGTCCGTGCTCAGGAACACCGGCGCGACCAGCATCTGGAAGAGCGGTCGCACCGGGGCCCACACGTGGCGCCAGATGTCCGAGTTCGCGGCGCCGGGGTTGACCGCAATTCCATCAACGCGTCGGCCCAGCTCCCCGCGAGAGAGGGCCCGCGCGAGCAAGACCATGGCCAACTTCGACTCCGCGTAGTCCGCATCTGGCGCGTGGCACGAGGCGGCGTGGTGGTGCATCACGGACGCGAGGCACACGACGCGGGCCTCCGCGTGCAGCGAGTCCAGCAACAGCGTCACGAGTAAAAAATGGGCCACGAAGTTCACCCCAAACACTAACGAGCACTCGAGCTCCGGATGTTGTTTCGTAGGCACGTTGGCGTTGATCCCGGCGTTGAGGATGAGTACATCCAGTTTCAAAGTTGCGACCTTCCGGGCGCACTCCCGAACCGACGCCAGCGAGCACAGGTCCAGCGAGACCGCCTCGGCGTTCGGCCCGCAAATAGCGACGGCCCTCGCCGTGCGCTCGGGGTCCCGGCCGCAGACGAGCACGCGCGCTCCTCTCGCCGCCAGCCGCTTGCACGTCGCGAGGCCCACGCCGGCCGTGGCACCCGTGACCATAATAATTTTACCGCTTAAATCAACCTCGTTTTCAACCGGTGGCGGCGCATCGACGAGGCGCAGCGCTTCCAACAGCGGCTGGGCGAGCGCCGCCGCTACCGAACAGACGACGAGGGGCGCTTGCAAAGCGACCCGCACGTAGCTGCCGAGGCGTTGCGCGGTGCTGGTCGCGCTCGCGTCCATGGGGTTCATGGTCTTGTCGTTCGCGGCGAGAAGCTGCTCTCCCGGCCAGCCTCTGAATCAGGGGTTACGGCCCGCTATCGGTGCTGTGCTGGCGACAAGGTGGTCTCGTCTTAACTATGCAAAGGCTGGCTTGTTCTGTGCCTCGTAGCGACAGCCGATAAAGCTAAAGCTGCCAAAAACATCAGCTGCAAAACCCGTGCATAAAACCCGAACCCGAGCCTGTTTTGCACGTTGTTTGTCCAGGCCAAACCGTTCTTGTTTACGATATTAGGGTAACATAGAGCTACGCGCGACCAGTCTGCCAGCGAGTCAAACGCCAAAAAGAGCGGGTCGCCTACTGCGCTAGGACGCCACAGCCCACTCAGTAAGAGCTACTCCACTTAGCAGCGCGACGCAAGGGCCACACGCCCCCGAGCAACATATCCCGTGCCAAGATGAGCGCCGAGTACGCACGCCTGGCCGTGGACCTGGAACGCCTCCTCCCCAAGGTCGACGCCGACGGTTTAGACGAGGACCGCCGTGTCGCCTTCGCCCAGGCGGCCCTCGCCAAGATCGCCGCGCTCGAGGCGGCGGCGAACGGCGATTCGACGGTCCTGGCCCATGTGGCGACCTACGAGGAGGCCATGCTCGCCGTCATCGAGGGCCTGCGGCCGCCCGAGGAAGAGGCCGCGCCAGAGGCACCGGCAGCAGCCGCGTCCGCCGCGCCGACGAAGGACGAGTCCGACGCCGAGACGATCCAGAGCGACGCGAGCGAGCCGCCGCGCGACGAGGCCGACCAGCTGCAGCGGGAACTCGAGACCATGACCGCGCGCCTGAAGGCGTCGTCCCTCGCCGTGCACGAGAAGCTCCAACAGCAGTCGCGGGCCATGGAGAAGTTGGACGACGCCACGGCCCAGAACCAGTCGGCCGTGGCCAAGGAGCGCACGTCGCTGGACGTGCGCAGCGCCGCGCGCACGCGGACCCTCGTGCAGGCGCTCGTGGCGCTCGTGGCCGTCGTCGCCTCCTTCCTGGGGACGTACGTGTTCATCGCGGCGTTCCCGAAGCACCGGCGGTAGCGGCCGCGGGGTGCTCGCCCCGACGCCACCGGCGCGATCCAGTAACGTTGTGTATGCGTGCTTACCAATACGCTCGAGGAGCGACCAGTTCCAAGGGACTTTACAGGGGATTGTGCGTCCGTGCGCGCGCCAGGCCCGTCGCGACCACGAGCTCGGCGACGGCTGCGCGCACCGGAAGGTTCCGATTCGCGTCACGGAGCCGCTCGAGCACGAGGAGTTGGCGGTCGCGATCCAATGCCGCGCGGTCTCGGGCGAGGTCGTCGCGTTCACGATGGAGGCGCCGCTCGCGGGACTTGCTGCTCTGCTCGCGGTAGGCCGCGACAAGCGCGGCCGCGCGCCGGCGCTCGTATGCGAGGAGGTTCACGCCGTCGCGCGGCGGGGCGTACGTGTCGCCGAACGCGCTTTCTTCGTCCGAGGCGTCTCCGAGGGACGGAGCGGTCGGCGCTTCGACTGGTTTGGGTGCTGTGGGAGGGTGCCACGCCACAGGCTCGGCGCACCGGGTCGGCGCCTCGCGCACCACCTCGGGCGCCTCCTCGTTATCGTCGTCGCGCCACGGCGGGTCCCACGTCGACGCGCCATCTTCATCAACGTAGAAGGCGTTGCCGTGCGCATCGCGCCACTCCAACCACCCCTCGCGAATCGGCGGCTTCGCCCAGCGCGACTCCCGCCGCAGCGCCGAGAACCAGCACCAGTGGCCGCTCTCCGGGTCGAGGACCTGGGCCCAGTCCGGGCGCGCGCGCGCGGCCATCACTCGACCTTGCCTTCGCCGCGGGGCATGGTGCACGCCTCGATCATCTCGAGGTTTGATTGCCGCCGCCGGTCGAGCGCCCAGAGCCAGGATGTCAAGCGTTCGAGGTCGCAGCAGCCGTACATGGTCTCCGGGCCGCCGGCGTGGCAAGGGCTGCCCGTGTACGTTCTCACGTGTTTGCGCAGTGATGGTGCCGAGCGCTTCAATCAAGATTGACGGTCTCACGTGCTTGTCTCTGAGTGGTGGCGTCAATCGGAGCTCGCGATCGGCTCTGGCGACCCGCACCAAACGAGGCCTTGCCCGGGCACGGTTGCGCACGCGTCCCGACGTGTAGGTGTAAGTCAATAGACCTGTTCGCAAAACCGGCCGGGGAGCGCGCGGCCACCAGGATCACCAGGGAGAGCATACACTAAGCGCTGTTGCGCAGGCGTCCCCGCGCGTCTTACGCACGCTCGCCTGCACGCGGACGCTCCACGCACATCCTGCTCCACGCACCGTAGCTACACACCGCACGAGGGGCAGCCTCCGATGGCCCTCCTCACCTGGGATGGTTTGGCCATCGAAGCTTTAAGGAGAGATTGGCCCAAGGACGTGGAGGGCATCTTCAAGCAGAAAGACGCGCGCATCGACCAGCAGGTGCGGGGCGGCTGCTACGGGCGGCAGCAGCTGGTGGGGTGCTGTTTTTCCTCGCGGACGTGTCACACGGGCGATGCCGAGCGCCGGACGTACGAGACGGGCGACACCTTGCTCCATCTCGGCAACCGCAACGCCGCGTCCCCGGCGTTCTTGTGCGAGTTGTTGGCTCAAGGTGCGGACGTGCATACCAGAAACGCCGCGGGCGAAGAAGCCGGCGCCTTAGATCAGGGGCGGATGCGCGAGGCCCAGCGCCTCTTCAAGCTCAAACCGCGGGCGAAGAAGAAGAAGGCCGTGCGCGCCGTCGACGGCAACCAGGGGGCCCTGGTCGGGGCGACCTTCGGCGACGTCGTGGGCGTGGCGGGGCGGGGCACGCGGCTCGCGAAACTGATGCGCATGGGGCTGGGCTAAGGGTGTGTTGTGTTACGTGTGCACGCGCGCGCCGTGGTGGCTTCCTGTATTCCTCGCTCTCCCGCATTTCTCGTGCGGGTTTCACGCGAATAAATTACTCACGAAGAGCCGTGGCTGCAGTGGCGTGAGCACGGTAGCAACGTCGCGGCGGCCACCCAGGTTGTGCGGCGCGACGCCGTTGCCGGCCCATAGTCAAAACATCGTCTAGTGCGGAGACGGTGCTGCCTCGAGTCACTCGACTGGCCCACAAGGAGCGCCATGAAGGAAACCTGCGCCCACAGCCACGCCACGAACATCCTCTACGTCCTCCTCACGGACTGCACCCTGCGCCTCGTGCTGCGCGCGGGCCTACGACTCGCGCCGTCGCTCGCGACGTCCGCGCTCTACCGCGCCAAGGCCGCCGGCCGCGGCTTGATCCACGCTCTAAGGGCGGCGACGGCGTGTTTGGGCTGCGGCGTGCAGTGCGCGGCGCTCTTACATGGCGCCCACTGCGACCGGACCGCGCTGCTCGGCGGCGCGGTACTGCACGCGGGGTATTTGGCGCTGGCGGTCAACGGTTTGTTGGGCGACCACCTCGGACGGCGGCGGGGCGTCGTCGCCGCGGCCGCCATCGGTTTAGTAGCCGTGTTTGTGCACCGCCTCTCGGTGGCGAAGTACGCCCTCTACTGGGCCTTTTTTTGCTTTGTGAAGCAGACGCTCCAGATGCTTTTGTGGCGGTCCCGGGGCTGGCGGGCGCCGCCCTGGCCCACGACCTTGCCGCTCCTGGGCAACATCGTGCCCGCGGCGCCGGCGTTCATGCGCTTTTTATTGAGGCAGGCGAAGAGGCATTTCGCCAAAGAAGGCCTGTTCCTATTTTGGCCGTTGGGAGGCGCCCCGCTCTGCGTCGTCGCCCACGCGGCCGCGGCCCGCAAGGTCCTGAGCGACCGCAGCGTGTTCCCGAAGGGCCCGGACTACCGGAAAAAGTTCGGCTTCGTCTTCGGCGACGGGCTCGTGACGAGCGAGGGCGCGTCGCATATGAGAGCAAGGAAGTTGCTGGCGCCCTTCTTCCGGAGCGACCGGTTGCAGACGCAACAGGCCCAGGTGGCGCGGGCCTTTGCCGATTCCTTAAGTGAACTGGGCGAGGGCGACGTGGATTTGCAGGGCTTCTTCCATTTAGCGACGCTGCGGGCGTTCTGCAGCTGCCTGCTGACGGAAGACGTGGATGAGTGGAATAGAGGTAATGACGAGAAAGGCGAAACAGCCCGGTTTGTCGCCGAGGCGTGCTCGTTCGGGTCCCTCGTGGTGGGCGAGCACATGCTCTTCGACCTGCCCATGTCCGAGACCTTGTTCGGGCGCGTGCGCAAGTTACGGCGGATGCGCGACGATTTGAGGTCTAAGGTCCTCGGTCCGGTTGTGGAGCGGAGGCGGCGTATGAGAGACCCGCCGGACGACTGCCTCACGGCATTAGTAATGCACCAAATGCTTGACCAGTCCTTCACGGACGCGGACGTCCTGGACCAGTTGGTGACGCTGATCGGGGCGGGCCACGACACGTCGGCCTACTTTCTGTGCTACGCGTGCTTTGAACTCGCGCGGTATCCAATCATACAAGAGGATTTAAGGAGGGAGCTCCGGACTGACACGGAGGATTTGTTTAGGCGGGTGGTGCGGGAGACGTTAAGGCTGTATCCGGTCATCCCCATGGTGACGCGCGTGGCGGCGGTCTCAACGTCCCTCGTGGACGGGCGCGGGAACGTGAAACACGTGCCGAGGGGCGCGCGCTGCGTCGTGCCCTTCTTCCTTTTGAATCGATTGCCGGAGGTCTGGGGCGCGGACGCCGCGGAGTTTCGGCCGGACCGGTTCCTCGAGGTTCGCGGCGCGGTGGCCGCGCCGGCGCAGGGGTTCCTGCCGTTCGGGTCCGGCGCGCGGACGTGCGTCGGCCAGGCGCTGGCGCTGCTGGAGGCCAAGGTCTTCCTGCGGAAGCTGCTGGACGCCTACGAGTTGAAGGAGGTGCCGGGCTTCGCGCTCGTCATCAAGGCGGGCGTCTCGCTGACGGCGGCCGGCGGCGTCCGCGTGCGCCTCGCGAAGCGCTGAGCGGCGTGTCCCATGTGTATAGCAAGTAAGAAGTGTGTGTAGAACACTGGACATCGCGGCGGTGGCATGAGGAGGCAATCTTACGCGCGGCTAGATGCGCACGGTGATGGTGGCGCCGGGCGCGACGCCCGGCGGCACGCGCACGTGCACCAGCCGCCCGTCCGGGGCGCGCACGGTGATCAACCCGCCCGCCGGGACCCCGGGGGGAATCTGGACGCGCATGAGCATCGGCGCCGGTTGCGGCGGTTGCGGGGGTTGCGGCGGCCGCGGGGGCGGCGCCGCCGGCGCCCCGCCGCAGCGGACGCGCCGCCGGAAGCCCGTCCGCACGTTTACTTGCGTCATGCTCGCAAAGTCGACCCGGTACGTGCCGCCAATGATCACGAACGTCCAGTTCGCCGCCCGGGCCTCGTCGAGCTGTTGAGTCGCCCCAGCGTCGAAGGGGCGCCACGCGGGCGGCGCCGCGGTGGGGTCCTCCCACTCCCAAGTCGTCGCGGGTGGCGGCGGCGGCGCCTCGCTTTGCAATTGGGTCGGCGCCGCCGCAGCTGCGGCGCTGTCGCGCCGGACAACGCGCGTCATCTGGCTTCGTATGTTCACTTGGATGATGCCCTCCGGCGGGGGGTGTACCAGCTTCGCGGAAACGGCTTCGGCGCCCCACCTCACTTCGAAGGGAATCCCGGGCAGTTGCACCGCGCCGCTCCCGGGCGACGCCTTAAGGGCCCGCGCAATGACATCGTTGTGCTGCGGGCTGTACCCCTCCCAGCCCGAAGAACCTCGATGCGAGAACCGCGCCTCGCCTTTGTGGAAGCCACTCACCGCTTCTCTAGCCGCTTCGATGGCTGCTCGTTCGGCCACCGCGCGCGCGCACTCCCTCGCTTCCTCCGCCTTGCGCTGTTCCGCGGCTCTGACCTCCGCCGCGCGGCGCTCCTCGAGGGCTCGCTTCTCCGCGGCGCGCTGCGCCTCGAACGCGCGCGCTTCGGCAGCGCGCCGCTCCTCGAGTTCCCTCCGTTCGGCCTCCTTGCGTTGCTTCACCTCGCGCGCCACCCGCTCGCGCCGCGCCTTTGCTTCATTGGTTTTGGCGACTTCTGCGGCTCGCCTCATTTCGGCCTCCTCGCGTTCGCGCGCCCGCCGCGCCTCCAGCGCCCGCCGCTCGTCCGCCTTCCGCTGTAACAACGCCTCGGCCGCCCGGTCTTTTTCTGCTTTCTTGTGCTGGTCGCGTCGCGCTTCCTCTGCGCGTTTCTGCTGCACCGCCTCACGCTCCGCCGCACGCCTAGGATCGAACTGACTCTGGGCTTGCTCATGCTTCTCGCGCGCTTCTTGTGCCTCCTCCTCCCGCGCGGCCCGCGTGGCCCGCACCATCGTCGCCCCGGCCTGGCGGAACGACGCGCGGCGCACCTCCCGCCGCGCGAGCTGCTCGGCCCGGCGCCGCAGGGCGTCGGACATGTCGGCCTCGGCCTCGGCCCGGGCCGCCCGCTGCTGGACGCAATCGAGCGGCCACACGAGCCCCTTCTTCATTAAGGTCCGCATCGCCCGCTCCAGCGCGCGTTGCTCGTCCGGGAGGAACCCGCAGAGGTACACGTCCCCTTGATACGCATGTAAAGCCACCGCTTTACACGCGACTTCCACGACGCGATCGAGACTTAAGGGTCCGCGGAAGATCCCCGCCGACAGGAGCGGGAAGGCGACCCTCCGAATGCCCTTGGCCTGCGCGACCCGTAGCGCTGACGCATACGCGTCCGCTAACAACGCTTCTCCCTCATTAACGCCGCAGCGCCGGAAGTCAGGCCCCACGGCGTGCAGCACGAACTCGGTCCCGATAGCATCATATGTATTGGGGCCCGTCGCGACGCACCCGCCCACCCGGATGCGCTCGTTCCTTGCATTAAGTATTGGAAGGGCCCTCCGATCCGCGTGCATGCGCGGCCCGCCGGCCGAGTTGACCGCCGCGTCGACACCGCCGCCCCCAAGACCCCCGACGTTCGCTGCGTTCACGATGGCGCCGTACCCTTCGCCGTAGTTCTTGAACGCCACGACGCTCCCAGCAGCGATGCGCAACGCGCCACCTGAGGACCGGCGCGTCTCTAATACGCACTCGACGCCGCAGTCCCTTCTCGACAGCCATTTGCTATCTTGAATGTCCCAGTGTAAATCGCCGTTGTCGCGTACTTTAAACGAGGGCGCGGAGGTGCGGCCCCGCGCACCGGGGAGGCAGTGCTTGCTTTTCCCCTTGAGGTGGCCGTGTTCATTCACTATGGAGAAGTCGCTCCGCGCGGATTCGCGGCCGTTGCGGTACGTCGCGTAGGCGTTTGGGGCCGTGCGCCGGAATTCGTAGCGGTCGCCGTTCGAGCGGCCGGATTGCGCGTCGACGGTGTACCACTTGCCGGTCAAGTCCACGGTCGGGGGGAGCGCCGCCCGCTCGTCCCGTACCTCGACCGCTTGCTTCGCTTCGCGCGGCACCGGCTTCTTCGTAGGAACGTCTGAAGACGTCGCCCTTTTGAGGGCCCGCTGGACCACGCGCGCCGCGCTTGTCGCCCGCGTATTTTCGTGGCGGAAGATGCACGCCGGGTCGTGCGCCTGGGCGTCTGCGACTGCCCGTTTGGCGGCCACCCGCGTCGCCTTGGTTTTTGGGAGGGTCTGGATGCGCGCCGCGGCCGTGGCCATGCGGGCGTTCTCCCTCTTAAAAATACAGTCCCCGTCCGCGCCCATCTCCTCTTCTGCGACGTCGTCGAGCCTGCGGTTCCCCGACCAGCCCTCGGCCGGCTCCAACAGATGCTGGGGCAGAGCCGCCGCCGACGCGAGCGCCAGCATGGTGAACATGTCGCCACTCTCTTCCCTCTCCAACACGGCCTTGGCCGCCCTGGTCGCCTCCAGCGCCCAGGGCGGCGGCATCTTGCTCACGGCCTGCACGGGGGCGTCCGCGAAGAGCACCTCGCAGAACGCTTTTATCGTGGGTCCCAGGGCGTCGTCCAGGTCCACGTCGCCGCCCTTTTCGTAGGATGCCACTAGGCCGCGCGCCAGGTGCATGCAGAAGGGCGGTTGCAGCCGCGTGGCCGCGTGGAGCATCTTGCTGACCTGGACGTGCGCCACGGGTCGCGTGACCTCGTCCATGGCGAAGCCTTCCTCGGGGCCCTTGGTCAGCTCGATGGAGACGGGCCTTGGACAGCTCTCCATTAACGCGGCGACCTTCCAGGTGGGGAGTTTGGGGAGCGCGCAGCCGTCGACGCAGACCAGGCGGTCGCCGACCTCGACGCCCTTCCGGGCCGCTCGGTCTGTGACCTCGGAGACGACGGGCACGCCGTTCAGGTCGAGGACGGAGAAGCCCAGCGAAGGGGTGTCGAAGGTGACCACAGTGCCGCCGCACTGGGGCCGCACGACGGGCGGGGGCGGGGATGGCGGCAGGGCCATGCGGCGCACGTCGGCGGCCATGCTCTCTTTGGTTTCCGAAGAGGATGGCTCTCTTTGGCTTCTGAGGAGTGCGGCCCGGCTCACGGCCAAAAAACGCGAGGGGGTCCTCGGGGCAGCTCGCGCGTGGTCCAGTACCACTGCGAACGCCGTCCGGTTTGTGCACCGCCCGCTAACCGGGAGTTTGTGGTCTCGGCGTGCGGAGTTTTTGAATACCCGCGAGATAATTTGGGAGATCACTTAGTACCAATTGGGGAGATGACCGCGCTGGAGCGCTGCTCCAGCACGGTTGTGACTCAATTTAACAGTAATAGTTAGAATTTAGCGGTCTTAAGCACATCGTTGGGCGACTGGTCCCAGTACTCCCGGTACTTCACGAAGAGCCCCGTGGAAGGATCCCGCGTCAGCACGACCTTGCCCGACACGAACACCGTCGGCTTGAACGGGATGTTGAAGCAGAGGTCCTCCTTGAAGGAGAACTCGACGCTCGCGTCCGAGGCCGTGACGGGCGACGTGAGGTCGACATGGCTCCTGTCCTTCACGAACAGCTTCGACGTGCCTTTGATGAATTTGTCCAGGTCGTAGGTGTCGATCTCGTCCTGGAACTTGCAACTTTCGTCGTAGAGCGTCCGGTCAAAATTGGCCGTGGCGAGGAACTGGTTCTCCACCAGGTCCCGCTCCACGCGCTTCGCGAGCTCATTGGGCGGCAGCTTGCCGGCCTTGGGCTCGACGGCGCGTGCTTGCTGGACCGCTAGGAATGATGCGAGCGCACCGCCGGCGAGGTGGCGCCGCCTCAGGGCTGTGGGGGCAGCGGTGTGCCTCCAGGCGGTCGCAGTGGCGTGCAGCAGCAGGATCCATCGTACACGCATGCTTGCACCGCGCCAGGGCCAATGCTGCTTACAGACTGCAGTTTTTTGGCTCTACGAGCTGATAAAAGAGAGCCTGTGAAACCCGTCACGTTTTTCTTCCATTTTTGCGGGCCCCTACGCGTGAACAGTATGTGCGCAAAGTGTGCATCAAGCCCCACGCCATCGAAGCGACGTCGTCGACTCGACGTCAAGGATGCGGGCCGCGCCGAATTGAGTTGCACAATTGACCAACAATTGACCAACAATTTATTTCGTGCTAGGCGGTGCTTGGACTGACCGAGACGCCGCCGCCGAACTGCCCGAAGCTTCGAGTTTCCAGGATCGGCGTTTGATAGGCGGGGTTTGTATGCTCGCTCTGCGATCCCTGCAACCGCAACAGCGCGCAGCGCCCCTGCAAGTGCAACCGCGGGCAGCCTGTCCACGAGTCCAATACTGAGATGAGCGCCGAGGAGCCCACCAGTAAACTCGGGCAGGCCAAGGACAAACTGCTGCACACGGGCACCCTCTTCGCGGCGTCGATGACGAAAGCCGCGCGGGCGCTGGAGGCGCGGGTCAAGAAGAAGCCCGCGGAGAAAGTCGTCCCGGCCGGTGCCGTTGCCGAAGAAATCAATGAGCATGGAGATCATCGCGAACCTGAAGCAGGAACGCCGGACGAAAACGAGTACGCAACCGCCGTGCAGTCCTGGGGCCTCGACCCGCGGAGCTACAAGGGCATGGCCGCAAAGTCCCTGCTCAAGGCGACGGACCAGGCGACACCGATGATGATGCGCAAGTACCGAAAGCGTAGCGGATGTGGTCTGTCGTTCCTCATCATGGTCTGTATGACCACCACGTTCACGTGCGCATTTGTCTGGGTCGCTTTGCAGATTGACGACTGCACGGAGGAGAACGGCTGCAAGACGTGCTCGCTCAGCATCAAGGACGCGAGCGATGCGTACACGACGTGCGACCAAATGGCCGTGTCGGCGGTCACGGTCGACGCCGGCTGCCTCAGCTTCTCGATCCCGAACGGCCCCGGCGAAGGCGGGCACGAAACGGTGGGAGACATCTTCCGATGGGGGAGGGAGTCGGCGATCAAGAAACTGCGCCGTGGACTCGTGGGCGCGGGCGACGACGCGGGCGATGACGGCGATGACGCCGGAGACGACGCGGGCGATGACGCGGGCGACGACGATTGGGCGCCAGTACTCGACTACGACGAGTGGGGGAGTTGGGTGGAGGGACTCGATGATAGCCTCGATTTCAACGATGGAACGTGCAAGTGCATGAACGATGATTCGACTACTGATCCATACGGAGATTCTTGCTCCTCGTGGTACGACGCTAGTCCTGGAGATTGCGGACTTAACGACGACGACGACTTCACAGCGAGCGAGCGGTGTTGCGCGTGCGGTGGCGGGGAGGGGGGCTATCCCTCTCTAGCGGAGCGCCAGGACCGCAACTCCTATATGGATGAATCGCTCAACGCTATGGCTAAGTCCTATACTGCGAATCTAGACTAACGCGATGACTAATAAGTACGGCCAGCTCGTCGACCCGGACGCGGGCTGCGTCAAGGCGTGGGCAGGCCGGAACTGGGCTGGCTACTCAGACAGCTACTGGAATAGATTCGGAACTCTAAACAACGACTGGATGGCAGAGGCCGACACTAGAACCGACTCTGAATGGAATGCGTACGCCATCCGAATCATGTACGCAGGAATAACCAGTACCTGCTCGTTCTACTCGTCGTTCGGAGACTCCGACGCGTATTCTCCCTCATTTGTTAACAACTTGGGCAGTAACGGGGCGAACATCACAAGGAGACCTGGGACGTGCCGATTATCTGGCACCCGCGGTGCGTGAACCCTATGACGCGCCGACCCTATGACGCCGCGCGGCGGGCGGCTGCGATCACGTACGTCGCGCGGCAGCTTCAGCGCGGCAACGCGTCCGTCCTGCGGGCCTTCCACTCTCTACTCGAAGGTGGCGAGGACTTCGCGAGCCGAAAAGCGATGCACGCTGAGGCGACGAGCGGCCTGAAACCGACCTTGACGCCCGAGTTCGCATTTGACGTCCGGACGGACCTCCCACGCTTTCGGCTTCGGTCGTCCGTGAAGGTGCCGGGGCCCGCGAAGGGGCCGCTCGTGGACCAGAGTGGCAAGTTGACGGGCAAGGTCGGCTTCATGGACGCGGCGAGCGGAGCCTCTCGGCGCATGCGCTTCGTAGAAAAGCTCGACGCGAAGGCGCAGGCGGTCCACGAGAAACTTGCACCGGTCGTGGTCAAACGGAACGCGATCCCGGTGCGGAGGCGTTAGGGTATGTTGCCTGTTGCCTGGTCTGTTGCCTAATGTCATTACTATATATGACATGTGGTCTGTTGCGACTAGTTACGACGGGGAAGGTCCCGTGCGCGCCTTCGCCGCCGGGCCGCCGGGCGCCGCGTCGCCGTCCTCCGCTTTCTCGGCCTTGACCGGGTCGGCCGCCGGCGCGTGCCGGGCGATGCCCCGCAGGAACGCCGCCGCGTCCGCGTCGGAGGGGGAACCCGCGGCCTCGGCCTCGGCCTGCTGCAGCCCCTCCTGCAGCGCCCCGGCCATCATGCTCATCACGCTCACGAGGGGCCCGCTCCCCAATTGCGCTATGAATTCCTGCAGGGCCTCCGGTGGCGCAGGCAAGCCTAATTGTCTAGCCGCTTCGAAGCCGGGCACGGACGCCGGCCCCGGGGGAGCCGGTAGGCCCACCAAAGCCGCGTGGTTGCCCTGACTACTTTGTAAAATGGAAATGAGGTCGTCCTGCACGCGCACCCGGCACTTCAACGCTTCCCGTTCCCCTTCCAGCCGTTTCAAGCGGTCGTTCTCCGCCTTCAGCGCCCGGACGTCACTCTCGAGCTCGGCCATCCTCCTAGTCCACTGAGAAGGGCCCGCGTCCCCAACGCCGGGGAATTGGGGCCGCTGGAACATCTCCCGCGCTACCAGTTCGTCGCGCATGGTCTGGGCGCCCTTCCGCTGCACCAGAGGTAACAAGTCGTCCCTGTTTCGCTGGAAGTGCGGATGTTCGAAACACACGTTTTTGGAGTCCCTCTGCACACTGGGCACTTTGTGGAACTGGTACATATTTAATAAGCGTGTAAAGGAGTTGAAGTTCCGGTGTCTAAAAAACTTTGGGCAGACCTCGGCCGCGAACCGGTCCGGCTCCTTGATAAGGATCTGCGTGCCGTCTTCCGACCAGCCGATGATGGAGTCGTCGCACACTCTTAAAAGAGTATGGACCGTTCTAACGAACCCGGGGACTTCATCAACAGCCACCATGCACCGCCTTCTCTTAGATAATTGCGCCGCGCTCTGTAAAGCGGCTGCGGCGTCCTTCATGCTCCGCTCCGGGTCCTTCGGGGCCGGCGGTGTGTTGGATGCGGCGTGCTGCGCCGCGGCCGCGGCCCACAGGGCCGGGTCGACGCCCGGCGGCGGCGGGATCAAAAGCATACCCGGGGGCAGGTGTGGCACGACCGGGAACGGCGGCGCGGGCGGCGGCGGCGGCGCGGCGGCCGGGGCCGCCTTCTTCGACGCCTTCGGGGCTTTCCTCTTGGCGCTCGGCATCGTTCCTCCTCCAAGCTTGTGTATATGGCTGCCCGGGGTGGAACAGCGGCAGGCAGCCGTGCGCAAGCTGGCTGACGGAATGACCGCAGATGCCCTCAGCGCGATGGGGTCCTTCGCGAGGAGCACTGGGGCAGCTTTATAGAAGCGCTAAATTCGGCAAAAACCCGCACGGTAAAACCCGTGCAGAGTCACAAGATCTGTGGCTGGTTCAGGGTGACCGGCGCCTCCGCAAATCACAGTCAAATAAATCCACGCCCTGCGACTCGCAGTCGCAGTGCTGCGCCAGGGCTACGATTGAACCGGCACAAGACCACGCGACGCCCGAGCCTTGTTGGTACATCAAAAAAGCTCCGAGAGCCTTAAACATTTTGCTCCGCTTGCGTACGGCTGCAAGACTGCCGCCAATCGTTTTGTTGGACTCACCAATGGCCAGCATCACGCAGCCGGATTTTGATTTCACCCAAGACTCGTCGTCGGACGACGAGCCGCCGTCGACGCTGACGGACGAGCAAAAGACCCACATCGCGCGCAACAAGGCCGCGGCGCAAGCCAAGCGCGCCAAGGTGATATCGACGCCGACGAGAACCCTGCAGCTCCGCACGCACCCGGACCAGTTGCGGACCCTCTGGCGCGACGTCACGAGCGAAGGCCTGACATTCTCCGTGATACCCTTCTACGGTCACACGCGCGGCGCCTACGCGTGCTTCTCCAATTTCTTCGGGAGTGAGTTCGAGTTCACTCTACCGGCGAGCTGCTCGGCGACACCGCGGACATCGCGCGTCGCCTTCGGCGAGCAGGCGATCGTGGCATGCAAGGCGGCAGCCATGGGCGACTGGACGAGCTACGACACGATTTCGCGCTCTAACACGAACCCGAAGGCCTGCAAGGCGCTGGACCGGAAGGTCAAACCGTTTCGCCAGGACGTCTGGACCGGCGTCGTGGTGGAGGTCGCCATCGAGATCGCGACGCAGAAGTTCGGCTCGGACCCGGCGCTCTGGAAGGTGCTCAACGCGACGGGGGATCGCGTGCTCGCTGAGATGACGCGCTACGACCGCCACTGGGGCACGGGTATCGACCGGTCGCACGCGGACGAGCAGTCGACGTCGGCGTGGCCGGGCACCAACATCCTTGGCTACGCGCTGATGATCGCGCGGGAGCGTTTGCGGGCGCGGCAGGCCGGGTCTACCGCGCCCGCCGCCGCGCCGACGCCCGTTCTGTCCGCGCCGCCGCCGGACGACGATGATGACGACGCTGACGACGACGCGCCCTCGACGCCGTCGCGCAAGCGCAAGGCCGCTGATGTTTCGGCCGGTGGCAGCGCGACCGGTGGCCCTCCTTTCAACATCGTCAACGGCAGCGTGCTCGACGCCCCGGAGCAGTGGCTCCTCCACCAGACGAACGCCATGAAGGATGCGACGCTCGCCTCCGCGGCGGATATCGACCCGACGCGCAAGACGCGCTCGCGTGTCATGGCCTCCCAGGTCTTCGGCAAGTACAAGCACGCGCTGATCTGCACGGGCCCGCGCGACCCGCGGCAGCGCGTCGGCAAGGCCGAGCTGCACTCGGGCGGCCGGCGGGGCGTGGCCAACCTCTTCGCGCAGCTCGCGCCGCGCAAGGGCTCGAACCCGAAGAACCCCGTCGGCGCCGAGGACGGGCCCGCTCAGCGCCTCGCGCGCTTCGAACAAGCGTTGGCGGACTTCGCGCGCCAGGCGGCGGCCCTCCCGGACGGCCTCCAGTCGGTGGCGATGCCGATGAATATCGGGTGCGGCAAGGCCGGCGGCCCAGGCGCCTACCGCGCCGCCATCGAGCGCTTCGCGGCGCGGCACCCGTGTCGCGTCGTGCTCTACCACTACGAACCGCCGAAGAAGAAGCGCCGCTACGGGCGCCGGAAATGAACTGTGCCTCCAAACGAACCCCTCGTCCCTGTGACTAAGAAAACGTAAAATATAGTTGACCAGGATCTAGAATTAACCAACGATATTAAGATTTCGCCTCATCTCCCCAGTCCGCGCGCACGAGGACCTCCGGGAACATGAACGACTGCGTCGACCAGCCCGCCGCGCGCAGCGCCTCGCGCAGCGCGCCGCCCCCCGCCCGCGCCTCCACGAGGGCGTCCGCGCCGAAGCGCAGCGTCCGCGCCCGCGCGTGCAGGGCGTCCAGGACCACGTCGTCGCCCGCGCCGTCCCGCAGGATGACCGCGCCGTCGACGATTAAAAAGTCGTCCGTCGCAGCGAGCGCCACGTGCCGATTCAGGTCGGCCCGCGACACCGTTGTAGCGACCTTCGCCAGGGGCCGCAGCACGCGACTCCGCGGCGTCTGTGGCCGTCGCAGAATCCGCTCCCGCCGCGCCACGTTGCGCGGCGACGGACATACGCCCGTCTCCACGTATTCGTCAATGACGAGCGTCGCCCGCTCAAAATTCAGCTGCCGGAACACCACACAGGCGATCTCCTTGTACATGGCGCAGATCTCCAGGAGCGATAGAGAACCGTAGATCGCCACCAACATCCGCGGATTCGCCTGCGTCGACGCCACGCCCAGTTTTTTGGACGCGGCCAGCCCGATCAATAGACCGCACAGGTCCACCACGGCGATCTGGGCCTCGCCCTTGGCCGTGACGTCGCCCAAATTGTTGGTCGTCTCCGTAGCAGCGAAGGACCGGTAGATGGCGCTCCGTGTTGCGGTGGAGGTGAGCATGGAGACCTGCTTGAGGCAGTTGGCCGCGGTTGCTAAAGCTAAGAACAAAGCCGGGAACGCAAAGGTCGCTATTTGTAATCCATTACCAGTGGCATAGAGCAAGGAAGAGCGGAACCGCCATCTTTTAGCATCTCCATCAAATTCCCGGCCCATGCGCGCGGCCCAGCCTAATCTCGTGACCTTGCCCAGCGCGTCCTTGAGGACCCAGTCGACCGCCGCCGCGGCGCCGACCACAGCACCGCCCGCGGCTACGGCTCTCGCGTCCCTCAACCCGACGGCCATAACCATGGCCTGGACCCCGAAGACGTTCACCGTCGCGGAGAGCAGGCGCTGGACGCAGCGCCACCTGGTATATGCGAGGTACTCCTCGTTCACGGCCACTGGCAAAAAAATGTTCCGCAGCGTGCGCCTTGTCGACGCGTAGGCGCGGTCCCTTAAAGAACCGGCGGCACCGTCGTTGCGGTCCCGCAGGTACTCCGCCTTGCCGTCGTTACATTCAATTTGCTGGCGCGAGCCGTCGCCCTCGATTTGCACGAGGCAGGCGTGCCGCCGCGCGGACGAGCGCGCCGGCGCGCGCCGTGGGCCCGCGAGCAAGTGTCCCCGTCGAGCGGCTGTGCCCGTCGCCGGCGCGCGCCGCGCGACTGGCGCCACGAGCGCACCCGTGCGCGCGGCCTGGAGCAGCAGCAACAAGACCTTGCCCATCGTGATTGTGGTGTGTAGCGTTCTGCGGGTCCCGTCTCTCGCAGCACTGATGCGCAGTCACAATCGTGTGCGTTATGAGTGACAGCGATGGCGTCTGTTGATCCGTGCGCGCGGTTGTGCACGGATTTGCCGCTTCGCTGCGGCGGCTAAAAAGTGCTAAAAGGATTTTAGTAATCGCGCGCAAAGCTGCATTCGGAAGGGGTCGCGTGTCCGTAAGCTTCGGCGAATAGGGTACGCTGAGTGTGCCAAAATGCAGACGCGCGAGTTAGACGCGCGCCGCGCTAACGCCGCGCGGCACTAAGTACGCCAAATGCCGGAGCTCCACGGTAGCCGTCCCGTCGGACTTCGTGGCGAGGGCTCAGCGGGGAATTCCATGCGCCGCGTGGAGGTCCCAAGGAACTTGACTCAATTTTTTTGGGTGCAGTGCAGCACTTGACCTGGCTTATACGCGCGCACAAAAGCTGTTATACGCGTCGCTGCAGCTTAGTATTGGTGATTTGCTGCCACAGAAGCGGTCCACGGCGTGACGCACGAGCGCGCACGGCCACGCTGCGCAGTGACACAGTTTCGCCTGCAGACTGCTCTCACAGCACAACTTCACCGTACGCGCACGGAAAGCCAAAAGACTGCTGCGCAGTGACACAGTTTTGCCTGCAGACTGCTCTCACAGCACAACTTCACCGTACGCGCACGGAAAGCCAAAAGACTGTCAATAGACGATGCTCAAGTCCCCCTCGCGCCGCCGCGCGGAGTCCTTCGATAAGCCGGAGCTGCCACCACGGACGCCGAGCAAGATGGAGCTGCGCGCGCTCGCGGAGCGCGACTGGTGGCTCGAGGTCGCGGTCGCGAGCTGTTTAGCGATCGTGGTGGGCCTGGCGATCTTCCGGGACGCCTATTTGGGCGGCCTGCGGACAAGCAACGGCCGCATCGTGTCTTTTTTGGCGTCCCTGAACAGCTGCCACGGCTTCCGGCGCCAGAAGAAGGTCGTGAAGGCCCACGGCCGGCCCTCGGAGCGGTTCCGGAGACTCGAATCCCTGCACCTCGCGGGCAGTTCGACGCGGCGGCACAAGCTCCAGCTCTTCTTCATTTGCCTATTGAACAAGTTCGGCACCCAGGGCCTCGGCTCCTTATTAGTGGGGGCTATTCCAGTGGTATTACGGGGCTGGCGCCACGTGACGAGCTGGTTCCTGGCCTTTGCGCTGGTGCAGCTCGCGCCGCGGGACGTCGTGTACGACGCGTTGACGCGGCACGTGTTCTTGGCCTTCGTGGTCAAGGTCGGCGCCGCGCTCTACAAACTTCGGAAGTTCAACTTCGTGGTTTATGCTTGTCCGGACTGCTCATTACCGTTTCTATTAGTGGTGATGCTCGTCACGATCGACGGCAACAACCTCTGTTCGCGCGTGTCGACGTGGGTGTGGATGCGCGGGAGAAGTGGGAGCTTCGACCAGAAGCACGTGGGGCGGGGGCTGGCCGTCTTCTGCGCGCGGAGCGGGCCCGTGGCCCTGGCCGTGACTTTCATCAGGAAGACGCGGGCGTGCAAGGACGTCTACGTGAAGCTGCTGGTGTTAGGTGTGTTCCTGCACCGGAACGGGTGCGCGGGGCTGCTGCTGCGGACGTGCCGGACGGTCTGTAAGTCGTGCGGGCATGATACCTGCCAGGCGGCGTTCCCGCTGCGGCGGAGCCCGCGGCTCGAGCGCACGAACGGGGGCGTCCCGCTGACCCCGACGAAGGAGGACTAACGGTCTTGTTGTTTTATCTATGCGCCAGGCTAGTGAAGTGGGGAACCGTGACAGGAACACATCTTACTCGGGCTTGGGCAGCAGCTTCTGGAGCGCGCCGAGGAAGCGCAGCTGCAGCGAGCCCTTGAACGGCTGGCACTCGGGGAACGGCAGCGGGTTGCCCGTGCCCCAGAAGTAGCCGAAGACGCCGCCGAGGCCTCCCGTGTTGCCGCTCGTCCGGTCGATGACGTACCCGACCGTGAACAGCTCGACCTGCCCCTTGGCATTAAACGTCATGCTCAGCGCCTCGGGCGGCAGCTCCAGCGCCTTGCCCGTTGCGGCACTGCCCATGAGCTCGCCCGTGTGCGTCGCCTTGGCGCGCGTCTGGAACCAGACCCGGTTCGGCTCAAAAACATCCACGCGGAAGGCGTGGTAGCGGTTGTTCAGGTTAGGAAACGCCGCCAGCAGGTCGAAGGACCTCAGGGAAGAGAGGAACTCGTCCTTCGTGAACCCGATCTTTGCACCGTCGGTCGGCGTCGCGCCTCCGACGAAGGGCGCCACGAACCTAAAATCGTCGGCGTAGATGCTATCGTCAAAGATGGCCGGGTCCTGCAGGTTCTGGTTTTTGACAATTACGTCCTTGGCGGCTTTGATGAGGTCGTCCGGCGCGATGGGGAAGCCCGTGCGCTCGCGATTCGCTTTTAGTGTTGCGGCCTCGTCGACGAAGCCGTACTCGTCCGTCACTTCCAGTAGCGCACCCACGCGCAGCGCTGCGACGTTTCGCTGCGCTCGTCGCAGCGGCGGCGTCGCGTGCTGAAACGAGCCGGCCACCGTGGCCAGCAATGCGGCTGCTACTCGCAGCGCTGGTGTATGCATTGTGAGAGCTTCGTGAGTTGTGCTGCAACGTGAGAGTCTCGCTGCCAGATTCGTTCGCAGGTGTCAAAAATGCCTTGTTGCAACGCGTGAGAAGCAGCTATACGAACTGTGCGGCTGCGGTTAGTAATCCAAAAAGGCTGCTGAGATGTGCTGGTTTTGTTGAGGCTAAATTTGTAATTTGTGACGAGGACTGGTCCTTCACCGCTCCCCGCGTAACTCCATACGACCCAGTAAAAGATTCATGGCGAGTACATAGCAATTTCGTGCGGGTATTGCGCGAATCGATTCAAATTGCTCTCGCATAGCGCACAGGCTGTACGCCTCAGATATCGCGCCGCTGCACCGAGGACAGCTCCAGCACATAGTGTGGTATCATAGCTGGACGTAGGAGCGAAGAAACGCGCGCGCAGCGGCGTCCGTGAGCCGTATTGGCGCGCTCAGCAGAGGACCGCAAAACCGCGCTGCTGGCGCCTAGAAACGCCGGCGCCGCAGCGCAGCCACACACCAGCCGCACCGCACGCGCCCGCGCCGCTGCGTCGCCGCCCCACCGCACGTACGCGCAGGTCCCCGGCCATGGAGCGCGCCCGGCGCACCGGCACGAAGAAGCAGGGCCGCGAGGCCGTGCGCGCCGCGTTGCGCGCGGCGCGCGACGGGAGCAGCGCCCTCGACGGGTGGGAGCAGAAGGAGGAGAAGGACGTGTACGAGCAGGTCACGGAGAGCGAGTACGCGGACATCGTGCGGAAGCGGCGCCAGAACGAGGACTTTGTGGTGGACGACGACGGTTTGGGCTACTTCGACGACGGCGAGGAGCACTTCGGCGAGGACGAGGCGGAAGGCTTGGAGGAGGCCGCGCCCAAGCGGCGGGGCGTGATTCACGCGAGAAGCAAGGACGCGGTGCGCAAGGCGCGCAAGTTGAAGGACGCGAGGTCGGACGACGGGGTCCAGACAAGTAAGATGACCCAGTTTCTTGGCAGTGAGGCGCCCAAGGCCAAGAAGCCCGCCACGAAGCAGTTGGACGCCTTCGAGAGTCTCATCGACGGCCTCGGCGGTTCATCTTCGATGGAGGTGGCCTCCATCGACCTGGGCGGGGGGCTGGGCTTGGTGCAGGCCCAGCAGGCCCCGACCGGACCTAAAGCGCTAAACACGCCCCGAAGGATGACCTACGACAGTGTCGCGCCGCCGCCGATGTGGGGCGCCGGGGTCGACCTGGAATCGAGCGCCTTCACGAGCGGCGACGCCATGGGCATGGGCTTCGGCATGGCCGACGACGATGAACCCGTTGCACAACCGGCCGCCCTGCCCGTCACGAAGGACGCGCCCGAACCGCAGTCCGCGCCTCTGAAAAAGAAGAGCCGCTTCTCCAAAGATGATACTGTAGTAGAAGCGTCCGCGGCCGCCGAGAAGGCCATGGCCATGGACGTGGACGTCAAGCCGGCCGTCGCGGCGCCCGCGCTCCCGCAAAAGATGGACGTGGCCGACGACAGCGCGCCCTGTGTCGACCCGAACTACGGCGGCGGCGCCACCGTGAACCAGCTTGAAGAAAAGGAGTGGTTGCGGGGCGACGCCGGAGAGAAGCACTGCTGGATGTACTGGCTGGATTGTGTGGAGCAGTCCGGGAGCGTCTATTTGTTAGGGAAGATCCGCCTGGAAGGCGAGGCGGAGCGCTTCGCGAGTTGCTGCTGCGTCGTGAAGAACGTGGATCGGTCCTTCTTCGTGCTTCCCAGGGTCGACCCCGACTCCGGCCAGCGATTTGGCATGAAGGACGTGTGGGACGACGTTCGGAGCGAGCTCGTGCCGACGTGCGTGCCCAAGTCCGAACCGCTCAAGTGCAAAGGTGTGAAGAGAGGCTATGCCTTTGGGGACGAGGACGTACCCCGTTCGGGCGACACGGAATACCTGAAAGTCAAGTACGCGTCGCGCCACCGGGCGCCGCCCGTGTCCCTCTGTAAGCGCGGCACGCGGTCCATCGAGAAGATTCTTGGTGCTGGATCTACTCCATTAGAGCAGTTCCTGGTCAAACGTAAATTAATGGGGCCCTGCTGGGTGAAGATCGAAAAGCCCGTTTCCCGGGATTCCAAGGTGTCCTGGTGCGTGCTAGAGGTGGAAGTTCCCGACGCCAAGAAGATCATGCTCGCGAGGGACTGCCCCTACGGGCCGCCGCCCTTAGTGTGTACTACTTTAAGTGTGAAGACCGCCGTCAACCCGAAGACGCACCAGCACGAAATAGTAGCCGTCGCGGCTTTGACACATCGGGGCGTCGGGCTGGACGGGGCCACGCCGGACGGCGGGCGGGGCGAGGACCAGCGCCTCTTCCGGCACTCGACGGAAAAGCAGGAAGCGGGGTCGAGGCGGTGGACGTGCGTCGCAGCAAGACCGCTGGGCCCGGACATCGCCGGCGCGCAGGACGCGCCCCTAGATCCTAAACTACCGCGGGACCTGCACGGGGAGCTGAAGAAGAGCGACCACGGCTTCCTGGCGGACCGCGGCACCGTGACCGTGGCGCCGAACGAGCGGGCCCTGATCTCGGTGCTACTCGCGCGGATCCAGCGGGACGACCCCGACGTCTTGTGCGGCCACAACATCCTGGGCTTCGAGCTGGACGTGTTACTCGCTAGAGCGTTGGCTTTGAAAGTGGGCAACGCCTGGTCGAAAGTCGGACGGCTCAAGCGGAACAAGCCCCCCCACAAGTGGAAGGCGTCGTCGGGCCGGGACACGTTCCACGCCTCGGCGACGTCCGGACGACTCATCTGCGACACTTATCTCGCGGCGCGCGAGCACCTGAGGAGTGCGACGACGTACGCGTTACCGGCGTTGGCCGAGACGCAATTAGGCGTGCGCGGGCGCCGGTCCCTGGAACCGCGCCAAGTGGCCCAACTCCTCGGCAGCGGGTCCCAGAACGTCTGCGGTTTGTTACGGCATGCGGCGGAGGACTGCCGACTCGTCGAACGCTTAGCGTTACGGTTACAAGTCCTCCCCCTGTCCAAGCAGCTCACTTCTATTTCTGGAAACTTACTAGGAAACACGTTAAAAGGGAAACGCGCGGAGCGGATCGAATACCTGCTCCTCCACGAGTTCCACAGAATGAAATTCTTAGCTCCGGAGAAACAAAGATACGACGCGGACGACGACGACGTGGACCACTCCAAGAAGCGCAAGAAGAAGGCGGACCCGCACAAGCGCGCCAAGGCGGCCTACGCCGGCGGCCTGGTCTTGGAGCCGAAAAAAGGGTTTTACGACTCGCACGTGCTCCTGTTGGACTTCGCCAGTCTGTATCCGTCGATCATCCAGGAGTACGACCTGTGCTTCAGCACGGTGGACTGGGCGCCCGTGGCCAAGCGCATGGAAGCCCGGGCCAACGGCGAGAGCGACGCGAAGAAGGCCCGGACGGACACGGAGGACGGCGGCGAGGAGGCCGCGGAGGAGTTACCACCTCTTCCGGTGAGAGGCGAGGGCGCCACGGGCGTCCTCCCGCGCGTCCTCAAGAACATCATTTCTAAGCGAAGGGAGGTCAAGGGCTTGTTGAAGAGGGAGAAGAACCAGAAAAAACGGGAGACGTACGAAATTCGCCAAATGGCCCTCAAGCTCACGGCCAACTCCATGTACGGGTGTCTGGGCTTTAGCCATTCCCGCTTCTACGCCAAGCCGCTCGCGGCCATGGTCACGAGTCTCGGACGAGATTGTTTGATGGCCGCAGTGGACGTGGCCGAAAAAGAGTTGGGCTTGGAAGTCATCTATGGCGACACGGACTCGATCATGATCAACACGCGCACGGACGACTTGGCCGTGGTCAAAGACCTGGGTTTGAAGGTCAAGAAGGCTGTGAACAAGCGGTACCGGCTCTTGGAATTGGAACTCGACGGCATTTTTAAGACGATGCTATTGCTCAAGAAGAAGAAGTACGCCGCACTCGTGGTCAACGAGCAGAAGGACGGTTCTATTACACTCCATAAGGAAACCAAAGGTTTAGATATGGTTCGACGGGACTGGTGTCCTCTGTCCAAAAGGACAGGTGCCAAAGTATTAGATTACCTTTTGAGTGGAGACCAAGCGGATGTCGTCGTAGCCAACGTGCACAAAGTCCTGGAGGACGTGTGCAAGGAAGCCAGAGAGGGGCGCGTGAGCGTCGCGGACTTTGTGGTCACGCGCGGTCTCAACAAACCGGTCGAGAAGTACCCGGATAGCAAGTCCCAACCGCACTTACGTGTCGCCAAGGCCATGCTCAAGGAGGGGCGCGCCGTGAACGTCGGCGACCACATCCCCTACGTCATCTGTTTAGACGGAGACGGCACGTCGTCCAAAAAAGGCATCGCGGATCGGACGGAGCACCCGGACAACGTCGACAGCGACACGACCATCGTCGATAAAAGAAATGAGAAGATTGGGGCGCCCGTCATGGTCACGCCCGGCGGGCCTCCCGTAAGACCCAAGGTCGACGTGGAGTGGTACCTCGCGCAACAAATATTACCGCCCATCGCCCGGTTGTGCGAGCCCATCGCGGGCATGTCGAAAGCTTCTATTGCTGATCGCTTAGGGTTGGACGCGCGGAAGTTTGAACAACACCTAGCTCGGTCGCAACAAGCTTTAGCGGAGGCTGAAGCCAGAGGTGCGGCGTTCGTCCCGATGGCCTGCATGGGCGACGAGGAGCGGTTCGGGGACTGCGCTCCGGTCCAAGTGGAGTGCGCGTCGTGCCACGTGACGAAACCTCTGATGCTGTGGCCCAAGCGGAGCGAGGACTCTACGGACGACGCGCCGCCTTGCTTGAAGTGCCCGTCGTGCAACGCCCGCTTGTTGGGCCACGCCTCAAGTGCCGCGTGTTTTTCACGACTGTCCGTTGCTCTACAGTTGGCGACGCGGGGCGCTCTGAAGCGGTACTACGAGGGCTGGATGCTGTGCGATGACGCGACTTGTGGTGCTAGAACGCGCCAGTTGTCGGGCGCGGGCCCGCGGTGCCTGCGCCGGGGCTGCCGCGGGCGCATGGTCGCGGAGGAGTCCGAGAAGCGCATCTACACGCAGCTCTGCTACCAGAAGGCCCTGTTTAGTAGTGACCGCGTCGCGTGCGCTGTAAACAGCGACGAACGCGAGGTCTGCGCCTTCCTCGAGCGGCAAGTGGCCCAGGACGTGGAGGCGTCGGCGTACAACTTCGTGCGGCCGAGCATCTTCAGCATCTTCGGCCAGGGCGAGTAGGCGCCGCCTCTCTTTCCCCCGTGACTAACGAGGGTCTATTATTACTCTGCGGTGGCGTGCCGAATTGCGTGCCGTGGGGTAGAGCAGTGTCATTGCCTCAGCGGCCTGTCCCGTCGTCTGGGTCGCTTCTGCACTGCCAGTTGCCAGTGGCAGGGGCTGATAGATAAGAGGGGAAATTACTCCGGGGGGTGCGTTCACACGCGTAGAGAGGCCACTCTTGGCAGCGTCCCCTCGACACCGCCGAGGCTCACATGGGAGGTCAGCGACCCCTCGCCGAACTCGCCGACGTGGGGGCTCAGCCGCTTCTTGAACACGAACGGCTCGCTGCTCTCGCAAGCGACGCCGGCCGCGCTCGGGGCGACCTGCACAAACGCCAAGTCCAACCCCTCGCCCCTTTGGGACGTCGCCTCGTCGCCGATGTGCTGGAGGATCAAATCATTCCAGAAGGGCGTCCCGTCCTTGCGGTAGTTACGGAGCACGCGCCGCGAGGACGTCGTGGCCCGGAGCTCGCGGACCAGCGCCTTTGCTTCGTGCGCATCGGTTTCGGGCCCCTGCAAGAGCTCCTTGTTCGTGCGGCCGAAGGCCTCTACAATAGAATAGCCGCAGGAGTTCGTCCAGGCGAGGTTGCAGTGGACGATGGACCCGTCCTCGGCGTCGCACAGGACGATCGGCGTGCTCGACGCGTCGACCATGGCCTTGGCGGCCTCGAGCATGGTCGCGGGCGGCTTCTTCTCGTGGAAGCAGTCCAAGATGAGGCCGAGCAGGGCGGCCATGCGTTCGCGCTCGCGAGGGCGCGGATCACCTCGCTGCCCAGCCACGGCTAAGAGAAGAGTACCAAGGCTTCAGATCGCTGCTGGAAGACGGCTGGCGGCCTCGGATGGCCGAGTTTAGAGCAAATATCAAGTATGAAGTTGATGCACCGAGCATACCCGCACGATACCGTGATCGGCTAAGGAGGCGAATCAGTGCTCGCGGCAGTGGTCGTGATGAGCACTCGGCGAGGGGCTTCACGCCCGCCCCACTCTCCGAGAGCTCCAAAGTTGCAAAAGGAGGGAGGCAAGCAGATGAGGCAAGCACGCCACACAGATCACAGAGGCAGCAGCAACGCGTGCGAGCAGACGTCGCGGCAGCAGCACCTGCTCACTGCAGCATCTCGCTCAAACCGGCAGCTATTGCACGACTCTCATTGCTCTCCCAAGGGTGCCATTGCACAATGGCACTGCGCATCGCACTGCTGCTCGCACCACTCGTCCGCGCGCACCGCGGGATAAGCCGCCGCGCCCTCGCCTTGTCGCCGGCCGCGCTCGCGCTGCCGGCGAACGCCTACACCGCGCCGGCCTTTATTGAAAGAGAGCTCCACTTTCCGACGCTGAAGCGCACGGTCACCTTGACGCAAGCGTTTGGCGCGGCGCGCGGTGCAGCCAAGGACGCGCCGGACGCGGGGGACCGCACGGGCACGTACGGCTGGCCCGGCGGCGACTCCTTGGCGTATTATCTCGCGCGGCACCCCGACCTCGTGAAGAGGAAGCGCGTCCTCGAGCTGGGGTGCGGGACGGGCGCCGTGGGCATCGTGTGCTCCTTTCTGGGGGCGTCGAAGGTCCTCTTGACGGACGGCTCGCCCGCCGTCCTGGAGACCACTTCCCTCAACGTCAAGAGGAACCGCGCGTCTCGCGCATCACTACAACGTTTGAGGTGGGGCTACGCCGAGGATCTGCAAACGGCGTCCCCCGGCACGTGGGACCTCGTGGTCGCGGCGGAGGTGGCGTACCAGCGGGAAACGCTGCCCGCGTTCCTCGCGACGGTCGCGGCACTCCTGTCGGAAACTGGCCGGGCCCTCGTCGTGATGACGCCCGAGCTCGCCGACAACGGCCGGGGGCTGGCGGGCATCGAGAAGATCATGCGCGAGGACGTGGCGCTGGAGCTCCTCTCCGTCGAGGCGCCGTCGGAGGACGACGACGACGACGAGAACCTCTACACGGCGCGGTACACGCTGAAGAGGCGGGCGGGCGGGTAATTTTTTGTCCTGTAAAATCTCCGTGAGCCGTACGCAGCAAAACTCCGCGCGTATCGTACACTCCGCGCGCAGCCCATTTATGCTGGAATCCCGGTACTGTCCGTTGATCTCTATCTATCCCAAGGCCAAGCATGACCGCTCGTACTAAGCGTAGCGACTTCAGAGCTACTAGCGCCCCGCGCAACCGTTGGCGGGGCAGGTAAAACGGTGCTTGGGCAGCCGCAGCAGACGACGCGGAGCAGACGACGATCCCGTGGCCGAGTTGCTCCAGCACTCGCGCACGGATGGCAGCAGACGACGCGGACGGCCCCGTGGCCGCGTTGCTGCGGGACGGCCTCGACGCGCCGCCGCCGGAAGCGCCCGCCAGCATCATGCTCCAGGCGCCGTCCGTCAACACCAGCTGGGACGCGAGCGCCGAGCGCTCGGCGCTCAGGGATAATCTCAACGCCTACCTCACGCGCGAAGCGACAGCCTACAGCGGCAAGGAGAACGCCTGGAAGCATTGTCAGGGCGAGAAGAGCCAGCTCGCCGCGACGCAAGCCAAGTTATTGAGAGAAGCCGAGGAACTCAAGCGCCGCGAGGAACTGCAACAGGTCGCCAAGCGCGAGCGCGACGGGCGCGAGCAGGAGCGTGCGCGAGCCACGGACGAGCGCGAGGCGGCCCTCGGCTCGCTCGCGGCGACGCTCGAGACCCACTTTGTCAAGCTCGGGGACGACGAGGCCAAGGCCGCGCGGCGCCAGGAGGAACTACGAGCGAGGAACGAGGAGGCGCAATCAAAACTGGAGGAGGTCGCCGCGGCGGACCTGCAGCGACGGCAGGCGGCCGCGTGGTTAAGGGAGGAGATGGTCCGCACAGAGTTAGAACGGGAGGAGCGCGAGGCGGCCATCGCGGCCACGGAGCATGTCTTAAGGGACGAGCTGGACCGCGCGGCCGCGGAACGGGACGCCGCGGACGCCTGTAGCACGGCGGCCGAAGGGCGGCATGCCACGGCAACCGTGAGGGAGGACGCCTGCTTCGACCGGGAGGAAGTGGTCGCGCGGCGGGAGCTGGGCATGGACGCCATGGAGGCGTACCTGGCGGCCCGAGAGGCCTTCGCGGCCGACGACGAGCAGGTGCGCAATACCCTGGCCCGGGACGTCGACGCGCGGGCCCACGCCATCGCCGCGGCCGATACATTATCGAAGCAGCGGTTAGATGCGCTGGGCACGAAGGCCGAGCAGCTCGCGGAGACGCGCGACGAGCTCGAGGCGCTGGCGCTGGACGCCGATGGACGGTCCCGCGTCGCTTCCGAAAGGGAACGCCTCGCGCAGCATGCCGAGACGCGTGCTGTGGAAGAGCAGGCCCGGGCCTTGGCACTTTTAGAGAAGGCCGAGGCGAAGCGGCACGAGGCCGAGCAGGCGCTGGAGGACGCGCTGCGGGAGGCCGCCCGGAAGGCAGAAGAAGCCCTCGAGAAGCGAGAATCATTAGATAGAGAAGCCGAGTTAGAACGGAGGCGCTTACTGGAGCTCGCCGAAGCGAAACGAAGGGAATTAGAAAGACAGTACGCCGAAGACTTAAGAAAAGCGTCGGACGAGGCGGAACAAAAAAGGAAAGCCCTGGAACAGGACATTTTGAAGCGGCTCGACAAGGTCGACGACTTGAGAAGAGAGGAGCTGGAGAAGGTCGAGAGCGAGCGCGCTCGGTTGCACGATTTAGCGAGGCACGGAGAAGAACAACGAAAGGAGATGATGAAGGACTGCGCGGACCGGGCCAAGGACGTGAGCGCGCGGGAGGAGCGCGTGCGCACGCAGAAACCGCGCATCATCACCCAGACCGTGCAACACCAGAAAGCGCCTTGCGTGGGCGCCTTCGGCGGCTACACGCCGGGGGCGAGTCCGCCGCCGTCCTATGGCGCCCAGCCGACGCCCGCGGCGGACCCCTTCGCCGTGGCCGACCCCTACGACGTCGCTGAGGCCAAGGCCGAGGACCTGTACCAAGGAGGTGAGACACAAGCCGTGCCCCGCAAGCCCCGCATCGGCCTAGGGGCCCTCGCTCGATTAGGCGGGTCCGCGTCGCGCGCGCGCAAGGCCACGGCCAAGAAAGCGAAGGAGGCCGAGGAGAAGGCCACGAAGGAGGCGGCGGACGCGGCCGCGACGGAGGCCCGGGCCAAACGGGAGGCGGAGGAGGCCACGGCGCGCGACGTCCAGGCGCAGAAGGCCGCAGCTGAAGCGGCGGCGGCCGAAGAACAAGCTAAGAAAGAAGCGGTCGAAGCCGCCAAGGCCGAGGAGACCGCGAAGCGCGAGGCCGCGGCGGCCGCGGCGGCCGAAGAAAAGGCCCAGCGTGAAAGGGAAGAGGCGGCGGCTCGTTTAGAGGAGTTGAAGCGGCAAGAGGCGGACGCGGCGAAGATACAGGAGGCCGAGGACCTGGCACGCAAAGCGGTCGCGCGGGAGAAGGAGATGGAGGCCTTGTTGAAGGCCGCCGAAGAAAAAGAAAAAGCGGCGCAGGCGGCCTCGGACGAGGCGGATCGTGTCGCGGCGGAAACGGCCGAGGCCGAGCGTCTCGCCAAGGAGGCGGCGGACAAGGAGGCGAAGGCGTCGGACGAAGCGGACCGGCTCATGAGGGAAGCCGCCGAGGCCAGCGACGCGGCCGACAAGGAGGCTGAGGAAGCGAAGGAAAAAGCGGACGAGGCGGAGGATGCCGTGGAGCAGGAGGGGGCGGGCGAGGGCGCCTTGCCGGCCGCGAGGCATATCGGGTTGGGGGCCGTGGCGTCGTTGGGTGCGGTACAACGTTCTACGCAAGGGCCGACGTCGCCCTACGCCGGCGCCGAGGCCTACACCCTTGCTTATAGTGGCGCGCCGCCCAGTCAGATCCTAGCCGGGGCGCCGCCGCCCCTACCGCCGCCGGTGCGCAACCCCACGGGGCCGACATCCACGCGAGAAAACGCCCTGGAGGCGCGGGAGCTGGCGCTCGAAGAAAGATTGAGGTATGTGGAGGCCATGCTTGCGGCAAAGACGCGCATGGAGGGCTCCGTCAGCCGGGGCGCGTCCAATAGACACCCCTGGATCGAGGGGCGGAAGGCGGAGCCCCCGGCCCCCGGCAACGACGCGGGCGCCGTCGTTGCTTGGTGTAGAGCTGTTGGGGAATCATTGAACCAGCAGCAGCTTCAAGCGCACGACGCCGTCAAGCACGCGCACCACCAGATCAAGGCGACGGCCGCGCCGGCGACCGGCGGGAACGCCTGGGCGCTGCTCCCGCGGGACGTCCGGCACGCCCTGCGGGACTCCGTGTCTACTGGAGACGCCGTGCGCATCGCCGTGGCGGATTTACAAGCGGTCCTGGTCCGAAGGTTTTTGCGGCTGTGTTCCGCCAAGGACGGCCACGAGGAGCCCGATCCCGCGTTGAAGGATTGTTTAAGAGTGGTCCGCGGCGCCGCGTCGCGGGAAGTGGTCCGGCGGAAGGCCTTATGTGCTGCCTTACATGATGCCCAGTACAAGGCGTCGGAGGGTGTTTTAACACGCATTAAAAGCAGGGCGCCGTCCTCGAGCGTCGCGCGGGACCTGTTCCGACTGCGAAAAAACCGCTTCGACGCTTTGAGATTAAGGACGCCCGCAGCCAAAGCGAGGTTCGCCGCCGCGACGGCCAAGTGGTCCTCGGCGGAATTCCGGCGTTTGTTACGCCAGGTCGCTCTACAATTCAACGGCGACGGCGCTCGGGCCTTCCCGGGCGGCGGCGCGTCTTCTCTAGAACCGGGCGTCTTCTACGGCTTCGAGGACGCGGCCCAGGCCCACGCGCCCGCGCCGCGCGTCGAGTGTAGATTCGACGACGACGGCGACGACGGCGGCCACGCGAATCGCGCCGCGCTCGTGTTTCAAAATCCGAAGGATTTGGTCGAGTGCTTCGAGGCGCTGGAGAACGACGGGCGGCTGGACATCGTGGCCGTGTCTAACGGGTTCTTAGGCTCGCTCAAGATCAAAGGGTTGGACGAGAACACGAAGCCGACGTCGGCGCCGCACGAAGTTGCGTTGGCCGTGGACCTGCTGCGCCAGGGGATTCTGTGCGACGTGCGGTTGCGGTTGCGGGCCTTGGAGCGGCCCCAGCGCCACCTCGGGTCTTTGGCCTTCTTGGCGGACGCGTCGACGCACGAGGAGATCCTGCTCCCGATCTGGCCCGACGTGTGCCACTACGACGGCTGGACGCCTCACATCAGTGCACGGGATCGGGCGCCGACCGTGGCCAAGTCCGTCGATTTCGCGCCCAGAGATTACCGGAAGCCCGCGCGCTGGGGGCAGACGAACTAAGATTTTGGCTCGATCGCTTTTTTAGTGCGTGCGGGTTTCTTCATGACCCTCCTCGGTATATTATAGATAGGTGCTGGCGCTGCGGCTGGTAATCTATTGGTGCCCCGCATAAGCGAATTAGTTCGCACAGAGGCATTTGTCCACGCGGTCGCCGCGCAAACGAGTTCCGCCCACACTGCAAACTTGCAAACGCTGCTACCGCACGCATGGATCAACTACCGACGGATGTACTGCCCGTGGTGGCAAAGTACGCCGGCTTCTTCGATCTGGCAACACTGACTGTGTGCAGCAAGTACCTGTCTCGTGAGTGCGCGACCGTCCGCGGCGACGTGTTCGTCGTCCTATATCAACATAAAAAGAAGATCGAGACATACGCCGGCGACGGATGTCAGTGGCGGCGCTGCGTTGACTGGCGTGATACAAAACAGCATGCCCAATTGGCAAGCACACCCGGGAAGCTGTGGAGGGTGGGTGAGGTCTACGACAAAATTGCAGGTGTGGGTGGTAGGCGGCTGTCGAGAGTTACGCGGTATGCAGCGATCGAAGAATTTGACGTGAAACGCAATATGTGGCGCGCGGCGGGCTGGGTGCGAGAGCTCGAGGGGTGCGAGAGCTATGGGTGCTGTGCGCTCGACGGAAGCTTGGTCTTTGTCGGTGGCGAAAGGGCCGGACAAGCCGGCGATCTCGCGGACACGGTACCTGAGCGGCACGTGATCCAATTCAATCCCGAGACTGGCGCTTCGGCATACTTGGCCCCGCTGCCGGTGCCGCGAAGCGATCCGACATGTGGCGTTTGCGACGGCAAGCTAGTTGTGCTGGGCGGCATCATCGGTAGTCTGAACCAAAACGAGACAGATATTGACGAACGAGCAAGTGTGCTTATCTACGAGACTCGAGAGGGTCAAGTGGACACGTGGTCTACCGTCGCTACGCTCCCAGCGGCTTTGCGACGCTTTTCGGAGGAGCCTGACCCGTTCGGAGTGGACAATGTCGTGTTTCGCGGTCATCAGGTCTTCGTCGTTGGTGCTTTGGACTACGGCGATGGCGAAGCACCTGAAGTGGTTGACTGGACGGTGCGCATTCTCGACGTTCGAACGCGTGTGTGGTCGACGCTCGAGACGACCATAACCGAGCCCCCTCGAAGAATTCCTTTGACCGAATTCACCATGGAGACGCTCCCAAAAATTGAGAGGGCGGGCGGGCCTGACACTGAATATGGGTATGAGCACCTTTCGATCGGCTTCCGCGACGACATTGCCGTGTTCGACCAAGGAATGGGCGACGATGACGATCCCGAGCACCCAGCTATTTACGTCCTGCGTGGCGACCACTGGACTGCAACCGGCGGTCGCAACGGCTTTGACGGGACGGAGGCTCCTGCGTGGCTGTTGTCGTGTCCGAAAGCGCTTCCTGAGATGAGAGGTTCAGGCGAGCCTCTACACACGCCCCAAATGAGCTGCGTCGACGCGGCGTGTGTAGTCGAGGCGCATCAGCCGAGGGCCACCAGCGCGCGCTGACGCGTTGGATAAAAATCAAGTATAGAAGGTTAGACGAGCGACTCCAGCAGCCGCGCCTTAAGGGCCTTCTTCAGGCCATCCGTCGAAAGCCCGCGCGCCTCCAGCGCGAGCTTGAGGTCGTAGACCTTCATCTTCTCAACCTCGCTCGCCGTCAGCGCGTCGGGCGTCGGCCGGGCCGGCTCCGCGGCATCGGCGGCGGCGGGCGCCTCGTCGACGTCCATCGGCGCGGCGGCTGCGGGCTTCTTCGACGCTGGCTTTTTGGCCGTCGGCTTTTGAGCCGCGGGCTTCGCCGGCTCGGGCTCGGGCTCGGGCGCCGCCGCGCTGTCATCGCCGCCGCCGCCGGCCAAGGCACCGAGCAGCCGCTCCTTCAGGACCTTTTTGAGCCCGTCACTAGGCAGGCCGCGCGCCTCGAGCGCCGCCTTGAGCTCCGAGACCTGGGTGGCGAAAAAACGATCTCCGCGACTTCTTTCACACACACGGTGCGCGCGTCAATTTGAAGAGAGCGTCGCCAACGCGAGAAGGCAACTTTGGGCGCGGACCCGGACCTTCATCTTAAGGACGTCCTCGGCCGACGGCCCGTCGTCGACGTCCATCGCCGCGGGCGCGGGCGCGGCGTCCTCGTCGAGGTCCGAGAAGCCGCCCGTCGAGGCCCGCGGCGCGGGCGGCG
>Ga0302122_10000075_pt1 | contig 48404 bp, 35 predicted proteins | sample CB21_SCM_MG_FD_203115 | JGI IMG/M metagenome (GOLD analysis project Ga0302122, IMG submission 203115) | Marine microbial communities from Western Arctic Ocean, Canada - CB21_SCM | ecosystem: Environmental > Aquatic > Marine > Oceanic | place: Canada: Western Arctic Ocean | collected 2017-09-28 | reverse complement strand
GCGCGGTGGACCGAGCGCGTGCTGCACCGGCTGCACTTGGCGAGCCGCGCGTGCACGTTGTCGCCCGCGTCGACGCCGGCGGCCTTGGCCAGCGGGGACAGGGCCGCGAGCCTGTCGCGCCCGCGCCGCGCCCGCGCGTCCGCCGCCCCGGCCTCGTTGCGGCGCTGCGTCGCGCGGCCGGCTTGGAGGCGTCGGCGCCGTTTCAGCTCGAAGAGCGCCATTCGCTCTAGCGTGTCCGCTTGTTGCGCAACCCTGTCGCGGGCGGGCGCGTCCTCTTCCGTGTTGCGTTGAACGTCTCCGTCGTCACTTTTGCCCTCTTTGCCCATGTATTCACCGAGGCTCGCGCGGCCGCCGAAGAGCTTGGAGGAGTCCATCTCTGCCTGCTGCTCCTTGGTTGTCCGAGTGCAGACCGTCGTGGAATGCCAAGGACTGTTGGGGGCTGCCAATCTCTGGGGCGGGACTAATCCGCAGCTGCGTTTGGGCGTCGAGGCGCGAAGTAGGTCCGGCGACTCGGTCCTGCTTCCTCGAGCGTCGAGGTTGTCGGAGCACGGCTGTGAAGTGCAGAGAGCAACGCGAGGTGGAGAGCAATTGCTAAGGCGCTGCGCGAAAACATGTTCGGCCGCGCCACTCACCCTACTTGACGTGTGCGTGTGCTGAGGTCTCGGCGCCCCCCGAGGACCTCGGACACTCCGTGCGGGGTTCGCTTGACCTTGCAATTTTTCATTGACAGCAGCGCAAATTGACGTCGAGAGCTCTCAGTAGTGCTCGACCTAAAGCGCGAGGACCAGCGATCGTTCCGAGACGACGCCGCCGCGCCTTGTGTAGCGCGAAACGTATAGAACAGACCCAGGAGCCACAATGCGACGAGCTGCGCTCCTCTTCGCCACCGCGGCCCGCGCGCTGCGGCCGGCCACAACACAACTCTACACGCGGCGGGCGCCCGTGGTGAACCTGCTCGACTCCCGGGGCCTGCCCACGGCGCCCGTCACGCCCCAAGGTACGGGCAACGACAAAGACCACGACGTGCTCCTCGGTGAGCTCATCTTCTCCTCGCGCGACCCGCGCGAGGACGTCGCCACGGCGCCGGAGCTGTACACAGAGGACTTCCTCAAGTTCGTCGGGGACAAGGCCGAGGACTCGGACGACATGGAGGAGCGCGAGGGCCTCAAAAGTCTGGTGGAGATGATCAGGTCGACCCTGGCCCTCGTGGACAAGGCGACCAAGGACATGGCCGAGGCCCAGGCGCGCGTCAACGCGGCCATCGACCAGGAGGCGGAGAACGCGGCACGTCTCGCAAGAGGGGAGGACGTGGTCGTGGACACGGAGCAGGTGCTGGGCGCGGCGGCCGTCGCTTCTGGCGTCGAGCAGTACGCCCAGATGGCGCGGGACCAGCGCAGCGAGGGCCCGGGCGAGGCCGGTCTGTTCGGCGACGCCCTCAAGACCTACGACGAGCTCCTGGTGGAGCTCGTCAAGGCCGACGCCAAAGGCACGTTAAGTGCGGCCGTCGAGGGCGCCTTCGAGCTCTGCGACTACTCTTTACTAGGCCTGGCCACGGAGCGGCGGGACGCGGGGTCGCCGGACGCGGCCTCGCTCAACGCGATCATCGAGACGATCAACACCCTATCAGCCAAGCGCTTGGAGCAGGCCGCCGCCCGCCTGGGGAACGTCATGCAGCAGGGCTCGCCGGAAAAAATGTTCGCCAAGATCACGGAACTGGCCATCATCAACCAGATCGACGCGCCGCTCGTCGAATTGCTCGAGGCGAACCGGCAGCAGGCGTTGAACGCGGGTGCGGCGGGCGCCGGCGCGGCCGAGCTCATGAAGAACTTAGCTAATAGGTGCCGCGACGAGATGGACAAGCGCATGGCCAAGGACGCGCCCGAGAAACGACTCTTGCGAGCGCTTTTGCGGACGGACGACGACGCGACCCGCAAAACGATTCTAGAACGGGCCTTCGAGCCCAAGGAGGGCCTGGCCCTAAGCTTCGGCGACGACTTCGGCAAGGACGCCGCGAAGAAGACGGAGGAGGGCCCGGAAGTGGACCCCACGAAATTTATTGCCGCCTGCAACCAGCTGATTTCGGACTTCGGGAACATCGACGACAACGGCGAGCCCCTCATGGTGCGCATCACGCAGATCGCGGCCATCGCCGAGGGCGTCGCGGTCGAGTTGTTTGGGGACGTCACCAGTGTGCGCGACCAGCAGGACATCATGTGGAACGAGGCCACGACCAGCGTCTTCGATTTAGAAGCCGCCGAGTTCGCGGCCGAGCAGAAGGGCGAGAACATGCCCTGGCACAACGACTCCTACGACGGCAAGCTGCCCGACGGCTTCACGGCCGACCAGGCGGGCCAGATGATCAAGAAGATCGGCGGCGGCTAGTTAGTAGTCACTCCCCCGCACGTAACCATGTTGAATACAAAACACACTAGTTAGAGACCCTTCACGCGTCGGGCGGCTTGGGCGCGAAGCCGTGCCGCGCCTCGTCGGCGCTGGGCCGGAGGAGCGCGCTCTGCCGGCCGCGCGTCCGCTGGGCGATGTCCTGGGTGTACGCGTTCGCCCGCGCGAGCTGCGCCGCCTTGATGGGGAACCGCTCCGCGTCCGGCGGGGCGGCCCCGCGCGAGAACACGTCTCCGATGCGCTGCACGCTGTTTTTGCCCGCGGCCAGGGAGCTCAGGAAGCTCACGAGCGCGCCGCAGGTCATCGTGGCCAGGCTGAAGTGGTTCCGCGTGCGCATGGCCTTGGGGAGGAGGTCCAAACGCTGCGCGCCGAGAAAGCCCGCGGACCCGACGAACAACCCGGCGACGACGCCCTGCAGGCCGGCGGTCCAGACGTCCCGCCGCACGTCGGCCACGCGCCGCGCGTCGTCCGCGTTGAGCTGCGGCCTGCGTAAGTCATTACTCGGTGATGACGCGTGCTACGAAGTAAAATTTTATTCATGCGCCGAAACTTGCGGCATGGAGCCTTCCGCCATTGTGCAGCTGTTGTGTGAGCTTGCTTTCTATCGCCTGTCGCGCGCAGTGCAGTGCCAGCCTTGTGGCAGACTGTGTTCGAACTTGCGTGCTATCGATCGCCTCCGCTGTTCACGCGCACGAGCAGCCAAATGAGTTATCGGTGGTAACGGGCAGTTTGCAACAACAGTCGACCAGCGGCGCGGTGTGCTGCCTACGACTCGTTCGTTTCTGGAACTGCTTTGTGCCGATAAGCAGTGGTGCCACCACCTCTGCGCTTCGGTTTTATACAAAGCGCTAAAACCCGCACCGGTTTGTTGTTCCCGGCTCGAGTGGTCGAGTGGTCGCTGGGGGCGTCTGGAACTCAAAGAGTCATAGAGATCGACCGGCGGGAGGCAGCGCGCGTGCGTACGGGTTCATACGCAAACCCCGAACAACCGTCCTCGCTTGAACGCTGCACGTTCCAGGATAGTCACACGGACCCACGAGACGCCGACGCCGTCTCCAGTAGGCCGTCCAGCAAAGAGCCAGCCTCGCGCCGATCGCCCCAGAGCAGCGGCAAGAGTGCAGCCTAAAGGTGCAGCAAGCGCCGCGTAGCCTCCCCGGAACCGACCATGGCCCAGATGGCCACGTCCTCGACGGACGCCGTCGACGCCGTCCTCGAGAAGCTCCTGAGCGTGCGGGGCGAGCGGCCCGGCAAGCAGGTCGCCCTGGAAGACAACGAGATCCGCATGTTATGCATTAGAGCCAGAGAGGTGTTCATGGCCCAGCCCATCCTGTTGGAGCTCGAGGCGCCCATCAAGATCTGCGGGGACGTGCACGGCCAGTACCACGACCTCCTGCGGTTGTTCGAGTACGGGGGCTTCCCCCCCGAGGCCAACTATTTGTTCCTGGGCGATTACGTCGACCGGGGCAAGCAATCGCTAGAGACGATCTGCCTGTTACTAGCCTTCAAGATCAAGTACCCCGAGAACTTTTTTATCCTACGGGGCAACCACGAGTGCGCATCGATCAACCGGATCTACGGCTTCTACGACGAGTGCAAGCGCCGCTACAACATCAAGATGTGGAAGACCTTCACGGACTGCTTCAACTGCCTGCCCGTGGCGGCCATCGTGGACGAGAAGATCTTCTGCTGCCACGGCGGCCTGTCCCCGGAGCTCCAGCAATTGGACCAGATCAAGAAGATCGTGCGACCCACGGACGTGCCGGACACGGGCTTATTGTGCGACCTGCTGTGGAGCGACCCGGACAAGGATATGGTGGGCTGGGGCGAGAACGACCGCGGCGTCTCCTTCACGTTCGGCGAGGACATCGTGGCCCAGTTCCTCCGGAAGATGGATTTAGATTTGGTCTGCCGCGCGCACCAGGTGGTGGAGGACGGCTACGAGTTCTTCGCCCGGCGGCAGCTCGTCACGATCTTCAGCGCCCCGAACTACTGCGGCGAGTTCGACAACGCCGGCGGCATGATGGCCGTCGACGAGACGCTCATGTGCTCCTTCCAGATCCTCAAGCCCGCCGAGAAGGCCAAGCGCCAGGCCCTGGCCGGCGTGGCGTCGCGGCCGGCGACGCCGCAGGCGCCGCGGTCGTGAGCCGGGCGCGTCCCGCCGCTGCCAGGGGCGGCATTTCGTGTATACTCGTACTCCTTCTAGCTACTCGCACCATCGGGGGCGCAACAGCTGGGCTGGATGGAGCCCGTCCGCGATGACGGCGTACGCGCGGGCGTGGTCGTCTCGTGAAGCGCACGGGTTTTTGCTCCGGGCGCCGACACTGCTCCAAAGCCCACACGAAGCCTGGCCGTACTGATGGCATTGATTCGACCTTGAGAATCAGCTCATTAATCGCAGCGCCGCGCGACAGCCCGGCGCTGAGGCGACGCACAAAAGTGCTGCTTGTAAATAACAGCACAAGCATGGTGGAAGAGATGCGCAAGCTCAAGGCCGAGGTCGACCCCGTCTACTTCTCCCCCAACTTTAAGCCCATGGTCAAGCTCGTCGAGGTCCTGAGCGCCGAGGCGAGACGGGCCACGCGCACGACGGACGAAAGCGACGACGACACGCCACAGACATGCGTGCGCGTCCACGCCCTTGAGGGCGCCGTCGCGACGCTCGACCTGGGCCCCGCGGCGACCGTGCGCGACCTGCGCCGGGCCGTGGCCCGCGCCGTCGGCGGCGCGGCGGCGGACCAGCGGCTCTACGCGTCGGCGGCGGGCCGGCTCGAGCTCGTGCGCGACGACGAGGCGACGCTCGTCGACGCGGGTATTTGGCTACAAAACGAGCGCCGCGGCGCAGTCCACCTGCGGAGCGCCGCGTACGAGCGGCTCCAGGCGCAGCTCGCGACCGCGACGGGCGCCGTCGAGCAGCTGCTCGAGGAGCGCTACGGCCCCTTCCACGAGTCCGTGAGCAGCGTGCGCACGACCACGACGCAGTACCAGACGCTGCGGACCCTCGCCGCCGACGCCAAGGCGTCGGTCGGCGCCTGCCGGGCGCAGCTCGGCCTGCGGCGGCCCGTGGAGGTCGACGGCCTCGCGGACCCCGCGGAGGCGCCGCCCGCCGGCGCGGGCGTGCTCGAGCACTGGGAGGCGCGGGTCGAGGCCGAGGAGGCGCTCCGGCTGCTAGCCGAGCTTCGGCGGCACGCGCGGTGAACCTCGGATGTTATTAAGTTTACTACTACTGTTATTCTATCCTTAGTTGCGCGATGACCCGGCTCGCGCTCTCGCGGTACCTCCGGTATTTGTCCCAGACGCGCGGCGGGACGGGTTCCGGCTCCGCGTCGGGGTCGGCGTCGTCGTCGGTGTCGCTGTCGATCTCGGCGCCGCCGCCGTCGGCCGGCGGCGCGGCGCGCGCCGCGGCATCCACTGCCGCCGCCGCCTTGACCCGCGCCGCCGCGGCCCTTGCCGCCGACTCAACACCACTAGGTGACCGCGCCCTAGGCCGCGGCGGTAACTCGGCGGGGGGCGCGGCCTCCGCGGCCGCCTCGACGTCGAATTCGACGGCCTGGCGCGACAAGGCGCCGTCCGTATTGCCACCGCGCGCGGGCGCCGCGACGTCGACGGACGCGTAGGCGTCGTGCGCCGCCTGGAGCACGACGACGCCATCGTCTTCCGGCGGCGCCGCCGTACCTAGGTTCTCGACGCGCCACCCCTCCTGCGTCGCCTTCTTCGACGGCGCGGTGGCCGACGTGTAGAGTTTCTGCGCCGCGCGGTACATGGAGGACATCCTTGTTCCCACCCGCAGTGTCGTTCGCGGCTGCTGCCTTATGGTGGTGGGGGCTCACAGCGCAGCGGGCTGCCCTTTACCACACAGGTACCAGAGGCTAAAACTTGTGGTGGTGCGGCGGCCTTTTAGCACCTGCGAAGCCTACTAGCGGTGTCTGGTTTTCGTGGGCAGATCCCGGGCCAATTAAAGCTGATATTTTGTGAGTAAAAAACCCGTGAGATTTTGATATTTTGTGAGAGGCAGCGCCAGACCGAGCCGACCCCGCCGGCAGCCCTACCGCCGAGTCACGCTGCCCGACCCGGTCGTAGCGCTCGCGCGAATCAGCTACAGCGCCGCACGGGACTCATCATACAGCTGTAGACAATGGGCAAGAAAGCCCCCAAGGCCGACCCGGCCGAGGGAGCCGAACTCCACCCGGAGGCGCAGGCGCATGTCCTGGCCATGACGCGCGCGCGCATGGAGCAGTCCCACGCCGCGGCCGAGGAGGGACTGGCCACCGCCGCGGTGGAAACGCGCAAATTGATAGAGGCGCACGCGGGCCTCACAGAGGAAATGGCGGCGGTGCAGGAGGACGCGCGCGACCAGTACTTCTTCCTGCAGCAGCAGCTGGACGCGGACTTCGTGCGCATCGCGGCGCTCGAGCGCCGGGCGGTCGTCGACGGCGTCGCGCTCCAGCGGGCCGAGGTGCACCACACCTCGCGGCTGGCGCGGTCCAAGGCGGCCCACGCCGAGATGATGCAGGCGCAGACGCGCCGCGAGGAGGCCGCGCGGGCGGCGCTCGCTTTATCGCGCAAGGCGCTTGCCCGGCCGCGCTATGATGAACTCGAGGCGGAGGAGGCGCCCGCCACGGCCCAGGTAGAGGAGGCGGCGCCCGCCACGGCCCATGTGGAGGAGGCGGCGCCCGCCGCTACCGATGTGGAGGAGCCGCCGCCGGACACGACGACGCGCCGGGGCCGCCGCCGGGCGCAGGCGGCGGCGCGCACGGACTACCTGTCGACGGCGTGGCTGTCCAATGATGGCATAGCCACCGGCCTCCACGCCATCGAATCCACGCGACGACGCGGTCTGGGTCTCGCGCCGCTCGCCTCCGCCCGCGCGGAACAGCGGGAAGGGCGACCGCCCCCCGCCACGCGAAAAAAGAAGTGGCGCGCCGCGCTCGTGACGCCCGCCCTCGAGCGGAAGCTCAAGCGCGAAACGCGGCCGGCGCCGCCGCCCGCGCCGGATTCAACGAAAATCGCGGCGGCCGCGTCACGCTACGCGTTCCCCACGGGCGACGTCGTGGACCGGACCCGCGCGCAGCGCGCGCAACGGGACCTGCGCGCGCGCCGCGCGGACCTGGAGCGGACCCTGGCGCAGGAAATGATGAGCTGGGAGCGCTTCCGCATGAGAGCAAAGGAGGACGCGCGGCGGGACGTCGCGCGGCGCGCCGAGGCCGCGGCCAGGGCGACCAAGGACTTCTCCGCGGCGCAGATCACCAAAGACGTGGACGACGCGCACCGGCGCACGCACGAGCGGCTGCGGCGCTCGACGCGGGCGCTGGCCAAGGCCGTGCGACGGCACCGCGACGCCTGCGCGACGCGCCTCGCGCTCTTCAACGAGGTGGGGGTCGCCGAGGACACGGCGGCTCAGGCCGAGGCGCGTTTAGACGCGGAGCTCGAGACCCCGTCCTCCTCGCTCCCGTCGACGGCCGGGAGCGACTGGGCCGTGTCGCCATCTAAGCACCCCGGGCTGCTGTCCTTCGACGGGTTGCACGAAGAGCGGCCCCGGCACCAGGCCTCGGGCGCGTTGGTACGGGCGGCCGCGAAGGATGGGAGGAAGTACGCGCTGCGCGTCCAGATGCTGCGGCGCCGCGGCGCCGCGCAGCTTGCGGCGGCCGACGCCGTCGTCGCGCTCGTCGCCAAGTGCGCCGCCGACGCGCGCGCCGACGCGGCGGCGGAGGCCGAGAAGTACGACGGCCTGGACGCGGTCTTCCCGCCGTCGCGGCCGGGGTCGCGGCTCGCGACGGCCAAGGTCGTCTATCCCCGGCGCGCGGCGGCGCTCGCCGCCCAGGACCGGGCCGTGCTCCTGAGCCGGCTGGCCGCCGCGGCGCACGCACACCGCGTGGCCCTGCGGCCTTCGTCAAGGCGACGGTGGACCCCATCCGGGCCGTCGCCGGGTCGCCGGAGCCGTCGACGGCGCGGTCCCACATCTCCCAGTCGTCCGTAGCGTCGTCCGTGTCCGGCTTTTCCGTGGCGTCGTCGCGGCGCCTCACGCGGAAGCAGCAGGACATGTTCTCGCCGGTCCAGGCCCTGCCGCGCGTGTCGCGGCGGTGGTGAGTGGTGTCTTTGTTTGTGTAATCTTTTTTATCCGGTACGGCTCTAGACTGCGGCTCTTTGACCACGCCCGCGCCGCGCGGTGCGCGCCGGTGAACTTTTTTTACCTGCGAACGCTGGAATGGTCGCCATGGCGTTCCGAACTGCCGCGAAGGAACCCTCGAGGCTTTTTATGCTGGCGAGCCGCACATAACGTGCGGGTTCGTCTCGTCTTACTCACGGCGCGTCTGCAGTATCGAGGGTACCACACATTAGCTAGCCAGAAGAAGATACCCACAATTCTTGCAAAAGCACCTTGGTCTCAGTATTGCAACAGCCAAACTTTTTGAGGCAGCGGTCGCGACACAGCTTTGATTGAGTTGAGGTGCTGTCGCCAGCTACAAAGCCAGCTCAAAGGCCAGCCAAACCATGCGGCGGCCCGCGAGCGTGCTGCTCGCCGCCGGCTCGGCCGGCGCCCTGCTCGCCGGCCCGCCGCGCACCGCGCACGTCACGCGGCCCCGCGCCGCGCCCGTGCATACGCCGGCCGTCGAGTCCGAAACGGACTACGGCGGCGAGTTCATCAGCGCCGAGGACCTGGAACGGGAGGCCTTTTCCGAAGTCGAAGTCAAACGCGTCAAGGGCCCGACCAAGTCCGAGCTGCGCGCCAAGGCCTGGTTCGAGGCGGCGCTGCAGGAGGCCGAGGCCGACTACCCCGCGCGCGCGCCGCCCGTGGCCCTGGCGAGCAGCGAGGGCGTCGCGGCGCTCGAGCGCGTCGTCCTGCCCTCGAAGAAGCAGGAGCCCTGGCGGTTCACGCGCCTCGACGATCTGTGGAAGTGCGCGCCGACGCGCGACTTAGTGGAAGCGACGCCCCTGACGGCGGCCGACATCGCACCGTGGCTGCCCGCTACGGACGAGCCCGTCGCTGTGCTCGTGGACGGCGTCCTAGACGCCGCGTTGTCCAAACACCTCGGCTTCTCCAGTGACAAGAGACGATGGGTCGGCTCGATTACAGACGCGCCGCCGGAGGTCTTGCGGGAGATGGGTCCCCTGCACGCGTCGCTGCCCGAGGTCCTGAAGGAGGAGTCCATCCCGCAGCGCGTGTCCCTGGGCGCGGGCGCGTGGGCCGGCCTGAACGCCGCGTGCGCGGCCGACGCCGTCGTCGTCTGGGTCGCCGACGATGAGGACGCGCTCGCGACGGCCGACGCACGGCGCCCGAACGCGCCGGACCGCGTCGAGTCCGCGTCGCCGTGCGAGCGCGCGCACGTCGTGCACGCGCGACGGCAGGCCAGGGGCGCGCTGCACGCGCGGACCGTCGTGTCCTGCGGCGCCGGCGCGAACGCCGCCGTGCGCGAGTCCTTCGTCGGGTTTTCCGAGCTGGACCGGTTCAGCGCCATCACGAACGCGCGCTCGACGTGCCGCGTGGGCGCCGGCGGCGCCTTGACGCACGTCCTGGACGGCAACGAAGGAGACCAGGCGCACATCCACCACGCCACGGCCGTGTGCGCCCGCGACGCGGGCTTCCTCTCGCGCACGCTGAGCGACGCCTCGGCGCTCTCCCGCGTGTGCGTGGACTGCGACGTCGCGGGCGCGGGCGCCTTCTTCGACTTCAGCGGCGTGCAGCTCGGCGCCGCGGACCAGAACCTGGATTTAAGGACGGCCCTCACGCACTCGTCGCCGGACGGCGACTCGAAGCAGGCCATCCGGAACGTGGCAGCCGAGAAGTCGCGCATCACATTCAAGGGGCGCATCGACGTGCCGCAGCTCGGCCAGCGCACGAACGCGGACCAGCTCTGCCGCTCGCTCGTGCTGGACGACGGCGCGGCCGTCGACGCGATGCCCTCGCTGGAGATCGTGGCCGACGACGTCAAGTGCACGCACGGCGCGACGGTGGCGGACCTCGACGAGGAGTCCATCTTCTACCTCGAGTCGCGCGGCCTGTCGCGGGGCGACGCGCGCGCGCTCCTGATCAAGGCGTTCTGCTTCGAGCTCGTCCAGTTGACGGACGACATGCTGCCGCGCGGGACCCTGGACCGGCTCGACGCGAAGCTCCTCATGTTCGAGGAGCGGCAGAAGTCGCGGGTCGCGCGGTACTCGAGCATCTAACACGTCCTTCTAGCTAGTTCCCGGTCGGGTCGTTCCTCCCCAAAGTGAGCAACGAGCTGCGCAACGACTGCTTCGTCCGGGACGGGTTTTCCACTCACAAGTGTATCGGGCCGCGCCAACTCGCTACGCTTGCCCCACGTGCTGCAGCAGCACATTGTTTGACAACGTATCTCGCACCGCATAGCTTGACGCCATCGCTGCGCCTCAAAGCGAGGCTACAGTTCTCCCTGGCTCACCGCTCTCAGTGCATACGCACAGAACGAGCACAGCTCCCGGCTTACAGTTGCACGCCTCGCATCATTCATGCGCTATACAGCGAACCTTACGTTTGAATACAAGGACGCGCGATCAGCCGAGGCTGTAGAAGCCGCGCTCTCCGTGGATGCCGAACTGAGCGCCGCGGTCGAGCGGGAGAGCAGAGTCGAGGGCACGAGCGTGATTGTTACGTTCCGCTGCGACGACGCCAAGCAACTACGCGTGAGCGTCGGCGGCTTCTTCGAATTGGCTGAAGTTGCCTCCGCGGCAGTCGCGGCGTTCGCCTAGAGATGGAGTCGACGCCGCAGCACGTTCGCCTGGCTCCTAGGATGGAATCGACGCCGCAGCACATGTCGTTCCGGGATGCGCAGCAGCGGGTCCTCATGGACCAAGTTAAGACGCGCATGTTCTTGCTGGGCCTGGGCAGCGGGACGACGCTCACGCTGTTCATCGCGTCGATCCTACTCATGCTCGCCTCGTACTCGCCGTCGGCCGGCGCGATCCGCGTGATCTGCGGCTGGCCCTATCCGCTGTTCCGCGCGGCGTTCCTGGCGTCGCTTTGTGGCCTGCTCTACGGCGCAGTTGTCTTCGCGTGGCGCAGAAACTCTATAGATTTCCGACGTGCGCTCCACCTGTCGCCGGCGGTCACCTACCAGGCGATCCTAAGTTACAGCTACGCCTGCTTCGTCATCGTTTTCGCCTGCTTCGTCCTCTTCGCGCTGCTACTATTGGCACCGGACGCAGCGCCCGGCTTGCGACAGTTCCGCAACACGTTGCCTCTGATCGCGTTCATGACGCCGTTCCTCGTCGCGGCATGGCCAAAGGACCGCGCGCCCGGCGCGTGTCTATCGACGCCGGGCGCCGCGGGAGCGCGCCGCGCGCTCGCGCTGGAACTTGTGGGACCGGTGCTTGTTTCTCCCTTCTCGAAAGTGACATTTGCGAGGACCTTTGTCGCCGACGTGCTCTGCTCGATGCCCAAGATCTTCGCTGATGCTTTGTACGGCTTTGCCGTCGTATTTAACTGCGACATAAAGAGTAATGCGTACGTGCAGACCGGCTATGTATTGGCGTTCTTGCCCTTCGTCGTGCGTCTGAACCAGTCTCTAAGGGCGGCCCTCGACGATGCTGGTGCGCGACGAAAGAATTGTCTAAACGCGGGCAAGTACGCGCTTCAGATCGCACTGGTCGGCGAGTCGTTACGTGCGCCCCATAGCGTGCCGTGGTTCGTGCTTGCGCTGACGTCGACCCTGTGCAATTTTTTCTGGGACGTGCATATGGACTGGGGCCTGCCGCGCCAGCAGAAGCGGTTTCCTAGGTGGTTCTACCCGTTCGCAGTCACCTCGAACTTCGTGCTGAGGTTGGGCTGGGCGGTCTACGTTTCTCCGGACCAGAATGTCGTGGCACAACACGTCATACTGTTGCTGGGCGTCGCCGAAGTTTTCCGTCGGTTCCAGTGGGCGGCCCTACGCGTCGAACACGAGGCTCTAAAGATAGACGCCGCGCCGCCAAACGAGAGAGGCGGTTTGCGCTACGACTCGGTCGGCGGGGAGATGCCAGTTTAAATTTAAGTACATATTTGCACAATAGTCTCGTCGTGGACGAATCTCCACAGGCGCTCAAGGTAGTCCGGGCGGCGCTCGACGTCGAAATGGCCCATGTCATCTCGAAGGAACGGTTCGACGCGGCAATCCTCGGGCAGCGCTTTCAGAAGGCGCTCCGCATGCCAAGGCGACAAAAGCTCGTCCCTTCCGCCGTGTACGACCAGGGTCGGCGCATCGAAGCGCGCACACAGGTGTTCGACCGGCCAGACGTCCAGAAACGACGGGAGCGAGCCCACCGGCGTGTACTTGGACGCATGCTTCTGCAGCACATCCGTCGCCGCGGCGACGCCGGAGATAAATGCCAACCGGAGCACGACGCCCCTTAGCCCTCTTTCACGGAGCAGCTCTCCCGCGAGATACGCCGTCGGCCCGTTGCCCAGCGAGAAGCCGTACAATATCGTCTGCGACGGAGGCACCGCCAATTCCTCGAGATACTCGGCAGCGGCGCGCGCGTCTTCGAGCGTGGCCGAAGCAGACGGCTTTACACCCAGCCGATTGAAGCCGTACCCACTGTAGTCGTAATACAGCACATTCACATCGAGCAGCGCCGCGAGCTGCATGCAGTGGAAGCGTAATTGGCCCATGTCGAAAGATCTACCTTTAGAGTAGAGCAGTGTCGGGCGCGGGGACGGCTCTGTCGAGTACACGTGCAGCAGGGCTATCTCGCGATTGCCTGCCGGCCGTAAAGTCACGGTGTGCGCCAAATTCGCCGTATGCGCGGAACCCGCAAACACGATAGGACAGCCGTTACTATAATTGTTGCGCGGTGACCAGTCGTCGTCGAAGCGCCATGTGTCCGGCCCATCCGGAACCAATCCGTACGTGGGTGGCGTGGGCGGCTGCATGGCCTTGCTGCCCACTGAGGCGACTAAGCCCATCCTTACTCAGTGCAACCCAGCACGAGTGCTCAGAGGACTTTCGTAATTAACATGTGCCAGCTCACGCTTGCAAACGTCGCGACTGAGTCACAAGAGCACCAGGTTTGCATTTGAAAAAACCCGTCACGGTTGAGGTGTTGTCGAGCTAGTGTTTCGGTCTGTACCTTTTTAAATGAACTTCTGCTGTTTTTTTTAACGAACTGAGGTCACATCATCTCCAGCCACTTCTGGCCGTCGTCGTCGAGCGGCGAGAAGTCCGACGTGAAGTCGGCCGCGGACGACGACATCTCCGCGATGCGCTTCAGGCGCCGCCGCTCGCGCCACCGGCTGCAGAGGAGGCAGAAGCAGAGGAAGGCCGCGGCCGCGAAGCACGAGCCGATCACCATGGCCCCGCGCGGCCCCACGAGCGTGAGCGTGGCCTCGGCGACGACCTCGCGCCGCGCCGTCGGCCGGAAGGTCGTCGGTTTACGCGTCGGCCGATACGCGTCGGCCTCGTAGCGCCCCCCGTTGGCGCAGAACCGCATCAGCACCAAATCCCGGTCCCCGAGCACGCAGGTGCCGTCAAAGGGGAAGGCCTGGGCCGCGCGTTGCAATGAGAAGGGCTCGTCGTAGCCGCCCACGACCATGCACGCCTCGCGCGTCGCGTCGGCGCACGTGCACGCCTCCAAACCGCCCCGCGCGTTCGCCGCCAGCGTGATGACCTGGGCTCCTTTACAGTACCGCTCGCAGTCGTCAATCTCGATGCGCGCGCAGTCCGCCTCGCAATGGGGGTCGAAGGGCTGCGTGTGCTCGAGCCAGACCTTGTCGTAGCATTGGCCAGCGGTGAGCGTGTAGGTGAACGAGGGCGCCGGCGTCGTCGACGCGTACGTCGGCCGCGGGCGCGTCGGCGCGTAGGACGGCGTCTCGTTCACCTTTACGATCCTGTATATGTCCTCTTCGATGTGCGTGGGCGATGCGGTGGTTGCTTGCGACTCGTCGCCCGCCATTGCTGCGATGCCGGGCCCCTCTCCACGCTACCGAAGCGTTGCGGTTCCTGCTCGATGGCGTGGAGGAGTACAATACGCTGCCCAATCGCTGCGCGACGAAACGTGCGTGTGGCAGACCTGAGCTGTAATTTTCAGAGCTGTCACCTCGTGCAGCCTCCAATTTTTATCGTGCATGCCAAAATCACCAAAAAATAAATAGGGGCTGCCAAAGGTGGACATTTCGGCCGCAGGAAGATGCCGAAGCCTCGGGGCTGAAATGGGAGATGTCTTTGAGACTTGGCATGTGTACGCTGTGGCAGTTCCGGCCACCTTAAGTTCCTGAACCCGCACCCGCTCTGAGATGACTGTATCAGGACGTCCGGACGTTTCAGTGAGAACCTCCTTAATTCGCCGCTAGTTTGCTATAGCTGCTCTAAAGTTGTGCATATGATAGACCCATGACAAGTGACAAGTCGCTGCGAGCAAACCCTGGTGAATATGGCGCCGTGCCGGATGAGAGCGCTGCGCACGAGCCAGCCACACAGCCCCAACGCGGCAACAGCGCTGTGTATGAGCCAGCCACAAGTTCTCAACGCGGCGATCAAACATGCATAAAACCGTGGCAGGTCATGTTCGGCCTCCTGGCAACAGCCGTGGGCTGCGCTCTCTTGGCGGAGCGCGCGCGCACGTACATAGCGACGCCCTACGTGCCACCGGCGTGCGACTGGCGGCGGCCGGACTTCGCCGTGGTGGGCGGCGGGCCGGCGGGCTCCGTCGTCGCCGCGCGCCTCGCTAGGGACGGCCAGCACTGCGTCCTCGTGCTCGAGGCGGGCGGCACTTACCGTGGCAACCCGGACTTCCCCGAGGCGTGGAGCCTGGGCGACGTCAAGGACACGGACCGCACGCTGGACCCGGCGCCGCCCGACGTGCCGCGCCTTTGGTCAGATGTAAGTAGAGTGGAGGCGCTGCGCTGGCCCGTCCCCAGCGCGGTGGTGGGCCGAATGATGGGCGGTTCCGGAGCGATGAACGCCATGGTCTACATGCGCGCTTTACCGTACGACGTGGCGCGGTGGAACACGTCGCGCTGGTCCTGGTCCGGGGTCTCGGCGTCCTACGCGCGCTTTGAACGACGCCTGGACAAGTCTGGTAGGGTCGCGCGGCGCGGCGGCGGGCCGCAGCGCGGCGTGAGCGGGCCCCTGGCCACGCGCCGGGCGCCCCTGTACGAGCAAGATGCGTTAGCACAAGCGTTCTTAGAAACCTGCCAGGCCGCGGGCCACACCCTGGTCACGGACTTCAACGCCGAGACGTCGCGGGGCGACGTCGCGGGCCCGTACCACTTCAACATCGACGAACGGGGCCGGCGCGCCTCGGCCTACGCCGCGCTGCTGGAGCCCTTGACCAAAGCCCCGAACGTCCGGATCCTGACGCGCGCGACGGCCCGGCGGTTGCGCAAGGACCGCGGGCGCGGCGTCGGCGTCGAGTACACCCGGAACGGGACCACGTTCGTCACGCGGCCGACGCGCGGCGTGGCGCTGGCGGCGGGCGCCCTGAACACGCCGCGCCTCCTCCTCGCGTCGGGCCTGGGCGGCGCCAAGGTGGGGGAAAACCTGCACGACCACCCCGTCGTGCCGCTCAAGCTCCGGCTGTCGTCAGCGGACTTTTACCGGACGCCGGGCCCCTTCGCCGCGTTCCAGCAGCGGGGCGCCCAGACGCTCTGGGCGTCGCCCGGGACGAGCGTCGGCGCCTTCCTACGAAGTAGTAGGTGCGGACCCAACGAGCCGGCCGACCTCCAGTTGACATTGTTCGCGCCGGGCCAGGCCGAGCCCCATGTGGACGAGGTCCTAGACAATTCGGAGCGGTCGCGCGAGTTCTTCGTGAAGCGCGACGCCCTGGTGACCGTGGCGCTCCTGCGGCCCGAGGCGCGCCACTCCGTCCTACTAAACACGTCGGACCCCTACGGCCCGCCACTAATTAGCCGAGGCCCGCAGAACAAAAAGTGGTACCAGCCCGCGCGCTGCCCCGAGCGCTTCTGCCGGACGGACACGGCCTGGGTCACGGACGGGGACGCGGCCGTGTTGTTGGAGGGCATCGACTTCGTGGCGCGCCTCACGCGGACGCCGCCGCTCGACGGCGCCGTCGACGTGGTGGACCAGCCGCCGCCCACCGACCAGCACGCGCGCTTAGCGTGGGTGCGGGCGCGCGCGCTCACGAACTCGCACTGGGTCGGCACGGCGGCCATGGGCGACGCGCGGGAGGACGTCGTCGACGGCGACCTGCGGCTGCGCGGCGAGCCGACCGTCGTCGTCGCGGACGCCTCTGCGATCCCGGCCATTCCCAACGGCAACGTGCACACGACGGTATTGGTGGTCGCGGCGAGGGCGGCGGAGGCGCTGTTACGGAGGCGATGACATAAGAATTTAACCTAAGCCTGCTATGATGATATGTTAGCTCTAGAGAAAGCCTGCTAGAACCCATCGCCGAGAACTCCAAGTTGAACACATACTTGCGGTCGAATTTAAGCGAGTCTAGAGGTCGTCGCCGTAGCCGCCGGAGGACTTCCGTTTCTTCTTCGGCTTAGAAGGCTTCCCGGCCTTCTTGTCGTTCTTCTCGTTGAGCTTACGGACCTGCTCCGCCGCCTTGTTGCGCGCGTGCTTCCGTTTTGCCCGCTTCAGGAGCGTGGCCTCGTCGACCTCCTCCTCCTTGGCCTCCTCCTTCTTCGGCAGCGCCGCCGTGCAGGCCTCGGACAGGTCCTTCGGGTTCATCCACGACGTGAGGCACAGCAGGGCGTCCTCCGTGAAGGCGACGCCGCCGCACGTGCCGCCGGCGAACTCGGCGGTGCACGTCTCGTGCAACTGCATGAAATCCTTGCACGCGGCCGAGATCTCGACCTTCTCCTCATGCTTGGCCGGCGTGCTCAGGCAGACGCCCAGCGCCTTGCCGCCGTCGAACGGGCAGGCCTTCATGGCCTCCGGGTCGCACGGATGGGCGCGTACGCTCTGCAGCAGCGCTGCGGCCAGCAGCACGAGGGCGCGCGGCTGGTGCATCGTTGCGAGGAATGAGCGTGTGCAAGATGCAGCTTGCAATCAATGCGTGCAATGCAGACGCGTTCTCGTGATCCAAAGTGCTACGCGTCGGGCAAAAACCCGCACAACGGGTTCTCTGACCGCTCCTCCAGAAATCTCGGATGCGGCGGTAGCCACTGCTGCGACTGGTGCGTTAGTGCCTGTCGAACCCCCCTCCAACCCGTACTTTTTGAGCAGCATAGCAGAGCAGATCGGCCACATAGCAAGCGAGAGTGCAGAAGCAGTGAGTGGTGCCTGGAGACCTGTGCTATGTGCGTCGCGTGAGCCGGACCGTGTTGGGCAGCCCCGGCAGATAACAATGCTCCCGCCGAGAACGGGCGCGCAGGCGCCGACGTCGCAGACGTGCCCGCCGTGTGACAATACCGACGACTTAGCGGACATTGAGATGGACGGCAGCGGGCGGGGGCCGTTCCGCGGCGTCGAGGACATCGACAGGGCGCGGGCGTTACCGGCGCTCGTGGTGCCGAAGGCGACGATGGCGATGGACGGCTCGCGCCGTAGTGTGGGCTCGGACGACGCGCTGGATTTCCTCAGCGGCATCCTGGAGCGCGATGCGGCGCCCGCGCCGCGGCGCCAATTGTGCGTCGCCGCCGCGCCCGCGCTCCGGTCGAACGATGGCGGCCCCGTGGCCCTGGGCGTGCCCCAGCTCGACAGCGCGCGGGCCGCCGCGGCCGCCGATACGCCGCTCGACCGCGCGACGCTGCAGGGCCTCGGGCCCAAGAAGGTCGTGCGCCTCGCGGCGATTGGCATTTGCACGGTAGAACAGCTTGCGAAGGTTGACGTGGACGACCGCGCGCTCGTGGAGGCAGCGACGCACAACCGGCGCTTCGATCGAGCGGTCGCGACCCTATCCAAATGGCGCCGCGAGGCCGCGACGTTTTTACAGCGCAAAGCCTCGGGCGAGGTCGTGCCTCGCAAAGGGCGCGGCACGAAGCGCCGCGCCGCCGCGCCGCCCGACACGGCGCTGTCGCAGCCACGGTGTCGTCCGGCCCCTCGGGACTTGGCGGAGTAACTACTAAAGTGTGTTAGTCGCACCAAAGGGGGAAGCGAGGGGGTCCTACTTCGCCTACCTAGATGGGCTATACTTGCGGTCAGGTGGTCAGCGTAGTTAGGGTGTACTAGTAGGATGTCTAACACCACGTGCCCGTCAGAATCGAACATTGTTTTGAAATTCCCGCGGCCGCCCGAGGGCCCAAAAATGGACTTCGGTACCTTCCCGGGTAGGTAGAGTAAAATAAACGAGCTCCCAAATTAAGTTAGGACCATAATCGGTCAACGAGAACAAATGTCACGTGTAGCTGCCGAGACACATACTCGCGGCTCCCGGAAATATTTCGACATTCGCAGATGAGTCTTACGGGTTGCCAAAGTACACCAGCGCTTGACGCCGCCATCCACCGTCCAGATAGTACATTATAAGTACTCCGGCCCAGGTTTCATACATATCCGACGGAACTGGAGCCGATAGCCCGCGCTCGGAGGGCGGGAACAGAATTCTACTAGACACTTCCCTTCGTTAGGTGTGTTTACATCCCTTTGACAGTGGTAGAGGCCATACAACCCACCAGAATGATTACTGAGCTGTATCATGTACTCCGTATTCACCGCGCGGTTCGGAGACTTCGCGACCCCACGTTTGTATGAAGACGGTCACAAGACCCAGACCTGCGAGTATCAGCGACTCCACTACCCCGAGGAACCGTGCCGCCGTTGTATTATTCACGATCGACCGACTTGCGCGTTCTCCGCAGACGACGCTGCGTAGACGGAGCACCAGAAAGGCCCCAGACTCGTGAGTTATAAAATAAATTTGTATTTGAGGCGCTTCGGTCATGGGACGGTCCATCCGAACCGCCCGAACAACTTGTACATATAAAATTATGTTCCGTAAGCTCCGCTCGGTTCGGAGACTCTGCGACCCCTCGATCTCCTTAATTCGGGCACAAAACCTGGACCTGCGACCATCAGCGGTTGTACCATTACCATGGACCTTGGCGCGATCGTTTGTTTTATTATCGACCGACCTGCGCAAGGTCCAGATTAATAATATTCAGAACCGAGCCGGGGCAGCCCAAAGTATTCTTCTCGTGATGTATAGGTGATATAATTGATTTCCACTATAGGTGGGGTAGTATGGGACCCAACGAAACCCCTAGTACGATTCTTGGGGGCCCTTGAATAATTGGCGTATTTGACATTCACGGGTGCCATCGCGTCCAAATAAAACTCTTTTTTGGGATGCAGACCGGCTCTCGGACTCGCCATGGGTTAGGGCTGAAGTTGATTAGTCGCCTACACCGCATGCACATGCGCTTTGGGAACTCCATAGCTCTCCAAGCTCTTGAAATCCCAACCGCTGCCTAAACAAGCCTAAATGAGCTGGACTTGAGAGAATTGGTACATATGATTAGAGCACCCGCGCATGCGGTGTAAGCGGTTGCACACGTCTAGTCCCGACCCTAGGCGACCCCAGGGAGACCTACGGACCACGAATTGACAGCATTCCACCGGCGCGACTGACCACTTCAGCACCGCGAATCAAGAAATTAATTTTTTCGCCCCCCAATAAGTGTCCCATTGATCTCTTTGGACCGGTATCTAACTGAACGATACTCAAACGGCTGCATGTTGTCCAGCGAACGCAAAGCACTAAACGGGTTTTTAAAGCAATCTCGCTCGCAGCTTTTTTAGCGCGACGCGTGTCTACAAATGGCTGCCCGACGCACGCAGCCGCGGCGCAAGTGGGTGCGCATGCGATTGCCGTAGCAAAAAGGAGCCATGCGGCTGCTCCTGCGCTGCCTCGTGCTCCTGGTAGGCTGCCTCGGCGTGGACCTCTACGAGGTCCTCGGCGTGCCGCGGGACGTCACCTCGGCGGAGATAAAAAAGGCCTACCGCGCGCTGGCGGCGCAATTCCACCCCGACAAGCTCCCGCCGGACACGTCCGACGAGGATCGCGAACGCGCCACGGCCGCGTTCATCGAGCTGGCTTTGGCGCACGAGGTGCTCTCGGACGACGTTCGGCGCCGGACGTACGACGACACGGGCCTGAGCGAGGAGGACGACGAGGCGCGCGAGGAGAACGCAAGGAAGGAGGCGGAGCGCGGGCCGCCGTCGATCACGGAGGCGCCGCTCGGCCTGGACGCGCGGTTCCGGCGGGGCGCCTTCCGCTTCCGCTACGCCGGCAGCGGCGTGCGGCCCGTCGAGGCGACGCGCATCCCCGTCGTGGTGTCGTTACACGAGCTGGTGACGGGCGTCAACCGGACCCTGACGCTGCCGCGGCGCCAGAAGTGCGCGGCCTGTGGTGGAACGAGTTCGGCGGCCCCGGACGCGCGCGCGACCTGTGGCCTCTGCGAAGGTAGTGGCGTGGCGGCGCACGTCGGGGCGGGCCTGAACTGGCGGGGTTCCTTCCGCTTCTTCCGCCAGGCGGTGACGACGCGCTGCGGGGCCTGCGGCGGGACGGGCTTCAGCCGCGGACCGGTGTGTGAAGTATGCGACGACAGCGGGTACGTCGATACGCGAAGGGAAGTGCGCGTGGAGATCCCGCCGGGCGCCCCGGACGGCCACGAGATCACGTTCAAGGGCCTGGGCGACGAGCACCCGCAGCGGGCCACCGGAGACCTCATTTTGGTGGTCACGGCCGCGCAGCACCCCGTCTTCGCGCGGTCCGAGGCGGCCCCGGAGAACCTGTACTGCAACGCGTCGGTCGGGCTGCTCGACGCTTTACTAGGCTTCGACCGCAAGCTGACGTCCTTGAGCGGCGCGCGGCTCCCGGTGCAGCACCGGCGCGTCGCGTTCAGCTCCTTCACGCTTTCTATCAGAGACGAGGGCCTGCCCGTGTTCGGCAACGCCTCGCACCGCGGCCAGGTAACAATCTTCGTCCGGGTCGCCTTCCCCAAGACGCTGACGGCGCTGCAGGCCGAAGTCTTGAAGCGCGTCGGCCTGCGGCCCGAGGAGCTCCGGTTCATCTTCCTCCTCCAGGCGCTCTACGCGTACCAGTACGCGCGGACCGTCGCGCCCGACGCCGACGAGGGCGTCTTCGCGAAGCGGTGCGTCGTCGGTGTGGAGGCCGCGTGCGTGCCGGACCCGCTCTACGCGACGTGGTGGCGGAGCACGGTCGGGGTAAGTTGAAGTTTGTTGTGTAACGTCGAACGCACCGTCGATCCGAGTCATCTCGCGGGCCTATATGTAGTGAAGGGTGGTGACACACCTGGGCAGCACCCTCGAGGCTCCTTGGGCATCACACCCAGGCATCGGGCACCATCCGTTGAAAAACCATTTCGACGTGCAATTCGGGTTTCGCTCCCCGCGCAACGGACGGCCAACCGTGGTCACTGAGCGTGTTGAGGCAGCCTCAAAGCAGACCGGGTCCGTGCTGAAAGCGGTGCGCACAGCCCCGCTGCCGGCGTGGGGCCATGGGCGTCTTCATGAGCCGCCAGGACAAGCGGGTCGGCGACTGGCTGGAGGATGTCCAGGGAGCCGACGCGTCGAGCTCGCGGGCGCCGCGGGAGACGCGGGCCATGCTGAGCCCGACGAAGCGCCAGAAGCGGGGGGCGAGCGACATGCACGGGGCCCTGGGCCTGGTCTGGGGCGTCGCGGAGTGGGTCGGGCGCAAACGGACGCACGAGGACCGGGCGGTGGGCTGCGTATTGAGCGACGGCGCGACGTTCGCGGGGGTGTACGACGGCCACGCCGGCTCCAAAGCGGCGGCCTACGCCGCCTCGCACCTCCACACGTTCGTCGCTTCAAGGAATGGGACCTTGCGGCAGCGGCTCGTCGCGGCCTTCGACCGCACGGAGCGCGCTATTTTACAGACGGGCATCACGGACGGCACGACGGCCTGCGTCTGCGTCGTGGAGGGGACCACGTTCACGACGGCGAACGTGGGCGACTCTCGTTGTGTTTTAGGGGGCGGCTCGCGGCGGCGGCCGCGCGCCGTGCGCGCGACCACGGACCACAAGCCGGAACTTGTGAATGAAACGCGGCGTGTGCAGCGGGCCGGCGGCGCCGTGGAGGTCCGGGGCGCGTGCACACGCGTGGTGCACCCCGGCTGCCCGTTGATGCTCGCCACGTCCCGGACGCTCGGGGACGCGGTCTGCAAGCGCCACCCCGGTCTGGTCTCGCCCCACCCGGACGTGGTCTCGCGAGCCCTCACGCGCACGGACCGCTTCGCGATCCTGGCGACGGACGGCCTCTGGGACGTCGTCTCCGACGAGGAGGCCGTCGCGTGCGTGAATTCCGTGCTGGGGGGCTGCGGGGACGTCGTCGACGCGGACCTGTGCGAGGAGGCGGCGCAGCGGTGCATCGACAAGGCGCGGAAGAAGTGCACGATGGACAACGTGCTCGTGTTGGTGCTTTGTTTCCTGTGGGAGGGGGACGACGTCTAGTCGTTGTTTTTCCTCTTTTGGTTTACTATTAATTATCTCGTTTCTGCTCCGGTCCGACGCGGCGCGCATTGTTTTCGGCCTGATCTCTGAGCTCCCGTTTTACGCTGAGTCGGTCATGTACCGAGCCCAGACGTCGCTGGTCGCCCCGGCGAGACCTCCGAGCACGTACAAAAACCCGTAGACTGGTGAAACGCTGTTGCAGCACGAGCAGTGCTTCTTGCGTGGTGCTGTCTAACCGCGTTCATTTACCACTGGGCAGTGTGCACGCGTTTATCAAACCTAATCCGACCCGCTTTTTAGTTTGAACTGTGCCTTCTCCCGTTAGCATTCAAAAAGCAGTCCACTCAGAGAGCAACCACTCAAACTGCGGCAACGACTCAAATAATTGCTCCAGCACGCTGTCAGCGCGTCACATCGAACGGCTCTAACGCGTCAGAAGAAAGACAGAACGATGCACGCCTCTTCAGCGACCTGGCGCCGCGGCGACGACGAGTTCGAGGACGGCGACCTCGTAGAAGTGGTGACCGACTTCTACGAGGACCAGCCGCAGCGCAACCTCAAGCACCACGTCGGCGTTGTCGTGCCGCGGACGACGGAGACGACGGTGTGGGTGCATCCCCCGGGAAATGGCGTCGCGGTGGCCTTACACGGCGTCGACCCAATGGTCCTTCCGACAGCAGCGCTTCGGCGCCTCTCGCCGCAAAAGCAGCCTCTGGCTCTCGGAGGTGACGTGCGCTGCCGCGACGGACCACTGCTGCTGACGTTGCTGCACGGACGTGGGCTCCCCAAGGAGCTCGCGCAATATGCGCTGCGCTTCCTCTACGTGCGACGCGTCGCCATGGAAGAGGTGTCCGTGCGCGCGGTTTCGTCAGATCGCGGTGATTTTCCGCTATCTGAGCTGCTTAGTCCACGAGACGACACTTGGTGGATTTCTACTCCGAAAACTCAGTTCGAGCACGAGTGGGTCGATCTAGCGACCTCTACCGACGGGCTGCCGCGCCGCGTCACGGGCGTGAAAATCAAGATTCCACCGCTTCCGTACGGCCCGCTCTCGGCGAAGACCTTTGACGTGTGCTACACGGGCGCCGAGTCAGGCTGGAAAATGTGCTACGGCGTCCTGCGCGCGGAGACGCTGAACCGTGCGGAACTCCAGGAGTTCGCGTTGCTCGGCGGCGTCGACGCAACAACAATCCGCATCCGCGTCTTCTCCATGGCGGCGCCGCGGCAGACCTCGTGCGGCATCTTCCAGCTCGCGCTGTTCTAATCACTCTCCCCACGCCATCGACGCACCGTCGCCGCCGCAGCTGCTGTATGTAACAATAACCTAGCCTTACCCAAACCCCGAGGAGAGCCGCTTCTTCTTGCCGCCCTTCTTCTTCGTGCGCCGCGCGGCGCGGTTCAGGGCCGGGCCCGCGTCCTCCGGAGCCGCGGCCTGGGAGGGGTCCTGGCCGCTGGCCATCTTGGCCATCATCGTGCGCATCTGCTGGAACTCGCTGATGAAGCGCTTGGAGGCGTCGGCGTCCCGGCCGGCGCCCTTGGCGATGCGCCGCTGCCGCGCCAGGGCCGTCTTGCTCATGATGAGGAGGTCCGGGTCCCGGCGCTCCTGTGGAGTCATGGACCGAATCAGGGACTCCTGGACCCGGATGCGCGCCTCGGCCTCGCTGAGCTGGGCCTGGTCCAGACCGCCCATGCCGGGCATCATCTTGGCCACGTTCCCCAGATTGCCCATGCTCGCCATCATCTTGGTCTGCTCGAGAAAATCGTCAAAGGTCGCCTTGCCCGCCACGACGCGCTCCATCTGGCCGGCGGCGTCGTCCTTGGACTGCAATCGTTCAGCCTTCTCCACCAAGGAGACGACGTCGCCCATGCCCAGGATGCGACTCGCCATGCGCGCCGGGAAGAAGGGCTCCAAGTCTTCCACGCGCTCGCCCACGCCCACGTATTTAATGGGCTTCCCGCAAATGGCCCGCACGGATAAGGCAGCACCGCCCCGCGCGTCGCCGTCCAATTTGGTCAGCACCGCCCCGGTCAGCGGCACCGCATCATCAAATTGCTTTGCCACGCCGGCCGCGGCCTGGCCCGTCATCGCGTCCAGCACTAACAGTGTCTCGTCCGGCTGCGTCATCTGCCGGACGTCCCGTAACTCCCGCATCAGGTCCGCTTCAATGACCTGCCTACCGGCCGTATCGACGATCACCACATCAATATCGTCGCGCTTCCGCGCCTCCTTGATGCCTCGCTCGGCGATGGCCACGGCGTCGCCCTGGCCGGCCTCGAACTCCTCGGCGTACACCGGGACCCCGACCTGCTCGCCCAGTAGTTTGAGCTGCTCGACGGCCGCGGGCCGGTACACGTCCGCAGCGACGAGTAGCGGCTTCCGGCCCTCCTCCCGCTGCAGCCGCAGGGCCAGCTTGGCCGCCGCCGTGGTCTTACCGGCACCCTGCAGCCCGCACAGTAAGACGACGGTGGGCTGGCCGTCCTCGCGGTACGCGAGCTCGGCCCGGACGCTCTGCTCGCCCTCGCCGCCGGACATCAGGGCCTCGTCGTCGCCGCCCATGGCGCGCTTGAGCTCGTCGTAGACGATCTTCACGAACTGCTGCGAGGGGTCCACGCCCTCGGCGACCTCCCCGCCCAGCGCGTTCTGCGTCACCTTCTCGATGAGGTCGTCGACGACGACCTTGCTCACGTCCGCGTCGAGCAGCGCTCGTCGGATGTTCCTCAACGCTCCTTTGGTGTTGGCCTCGGTCATCCGCGACTTGCCGCTCAGGAGGTCGCCGGCGCCTTTCATCGCCTCCCCCAGCTTGTCGAAGAAGTAGACCTTTGTTTGAGGGAGGCGCGGCGGCGGCGTCGGCGCAAAGGCCGCGGCGCCGGCGAGCAGCGTCGCGCAGAGGATGCAAGTGCTCATGGTCTTGGTCTTGCTTTGCGCGTATTAGCCTTAATGCGCTGTCCTCGGCGCGGTTGCAGATTGTGCTCAAACCTTTTGCTCAGCTTGCACAGCGGCTAGCGCTCAAGTTGCACGGAGTGATTGCGAACTGCGCCCTTTGCTAAACACAGCGGTGTTTGCAGCTATTTGTCGAATACGCAGCGAGCACAGCTTGCTTACGCAGGTGCCACGACGCAAAAAAAATCGCTTTGCCACTTAAAACGGGTTTCATGGACACCTGTCCGCCGCCGTCCGTACTAGATCCGTACTAGTGGGGCTAGTCACAATAAGTAGTCACACAAACAGACCCTCCAGTAGGGCGGAGGTAGCACCTTGCCAGAGATGTATACGCTACTCACAAACGTGCGTGAACGTCGCCCCCTCCGGCGCCGGCGCGCAACGATCTTCCACCGACAGGGGCGCGAGACCGCTCATGTCCCACGCCGTCCCCGGTATCCACTCGCCACTCGCATGACGGGGAAAATGCCCACGTCCGGCCGTCAAATAAACAGCGACGAGCGCCTCCTCGTACCGTTCGTCCGGGCCGTCGGCCCATGCCTTCCACATGGTCGCGTGCGCGACCAGAGCGCCCCACGCCCGCTTCGCGTCGTCATTGTCATTGTCGACTTTGCCAGTGGCCAGCTTCTCGTGCACGAGGCCGGCGCGGTTCCCGAACAGGTTCACGAGCTCGCGCTCAAAGCCGTCCCAGAGCAGTCGCAGCTGGAGCCGCGGGTCCTCGGTATCGGGCCGGCCCGGCGGCATCCAAAAGTTGAGGGCACCTGCGCGCGTTGGACCGTCGACTGCGCCGCCACCTCGGCGCCATAAAGAATGATGAGATCACGCTCGTGATGAGGAGGATTTACGCGGAGGCGCTCTACCTAAACGACGGTGCCACTCTGGATGATCTCCGCGAGGCCGTGTCAATACTCGAAGAAACAGAACGGACAGCGCGGCGCGCACTTGGTATATCGCATCCAGGCGTTGTGAGTATTGGGCGCGCGCTGCGAAATGCACGAGCCGCGCTCCACGCCCGCGAGGCGGCTACGCCGGGCGGATGCGCAAATTAACGCCGCCGCCACGACATGCCTGGTAGGACTAAATGAACAATCACTTAATCACCACACACAACAACAGCTTCCATGCGCCGCGCGTCACGCACCAACGGGCGAGTCGCCGCCCTCCACAGGCATGCGCGCGTAGTCTGCGGGAGGCGGCTCGGACCGCGCGACCAAACATACTCCCACTATGACCAGCGCCGCGGCGACGCCGTCGCGGACCGTCGGCGCGGCCACGCAGCGACGGCCGCCCGTGCCGCACGCCGCGGCGCCGCCAGTGACGGCGATCACGAAGAGGGCGCAAACGGCCGCGAGCGGCGGCTGGAGCGCCGACGCCGCCGAGACGAGCGTGGGGCTACTCTTCTTCACACACCACATCATTAAAGCATAATTCACGCAGGTCGAGCAGAGGATCCACCAAGCCAATGCGGGCCACGCTTGCAGAGGCACGTAGTACCACGATTGGCATTCGGCACAGAGCGAGACGTCGCAAAGCCACAACACCGCCGCGGCCAGCGTAGTGCCGAGGGCCGCGTAGCTGTAGGCCCACGCGACGACGGCGACCGGCGCGTGCCGTCGCGTTGCTGGTTTACTAGCGAGTTGGTAGTCCGCGCCCGCCGCTGCGGCTCCTGCGAAGCATCCGTGCGCGGCGAGACCGGCGCCGCCGCTTCCTGCTGCCAGCAAAGACCCGACGCGCGTCGTGGCCACAAAGCATCCAATCGCGGTGAGAGTGACTCCGGCGACGCGACCCGCCTCCGCCCTTTCCCACCGCAGGAGTATTGAAGCAGCAGCGACGGCGACCGGCTGCGCGGGCTGCCAGAGCGCGAACGCCGTCGGGTCCGCGGACAGCTTCAAACCCACGATCGCGAGCACTTGCGTCGCGCACGCGCACGCGCCGAGGCGCGCCATCAACCATCGGCTGCCGGGCGGCGGCGTGGCCGGCGCACCCTGCTTGATGGCGTAGGCCGTCAGTAACGCTGCTGCTGCGACCTCACGGATCAGTGCGAAGGTCAGCGGCTCCGTGTTTGGCAAGGCGAGCGCACCGATCACTGCGTCGATGGCGAAATTGAGCTGTATTAACATCAGTGCGGCGTAGACTGAGGCGTCTGCCATGTTATGTGTCGCAGCGATCGCGTCGGCTGCGTTACGGACGTCGAAGAGACGAGCACGACGAGCGTGCGTGCAGTCTATTGATGAGAAGCTGATGAGAGAGCAGATCTCCGCGTTCTCCGCGCTTTTGATCCTAATCGACGGGTTTTTTTTTCTTTCAAAATGAAAGGTGCAAGACAGCCTACGCAGATCGCCAACGCGACAGCTCGCCTTAGAAAAAAATGGGCCGATAATACAAAAGACACTTACACGAACAAAAAACACCAGTCGACGCGACGCCTTAGGACGCCCGGTCCGCGTCCGCCATGGAGGAGTGCGTCGCCGTCGGCGAGAGCGGCCGCCATTCGGGCCGCCGCGCCGCGTCGAGGTCTAGGACGTCGTCTGACGCGAGGATCCACACGGTCAGGGCGTAGCGCCGGTAGGCCGCGTCCCGGTAGGCGTCGACGCCGTGCGCGAGCGCGTCCGCTTCGAAGACGATGAGGCGGTCGCCCTTAGGCGCGACGGCCTCGAGCGGCTCGAGGTCGGCCGGCGTCCGCAGCACATCAAAAATTTTCCGGCGGTGCGGCACGAAGTGGCCGCCCGCGGCCTCGTCCAGCCCGGGATTCATGTAGTAAATCGCACCATACAACCGCCGGTCGTCGGGCCCGCCGTGATTGTCCACGTGCACGGGGAAGGCGCCGCCCGCCGCGTAGACGGAGAGCATGTTCGCGGCGCAATCCGAGGTGAGGTCGACGCCGCCGCGGTGCTTCATGAGCGGTTCGCGTAGCGCCGCGGCGAGCGAGAGGGCCAGCCCCACGATGCGCGGCCGCGTCGCGAAGTCCTCGGGGCGGATCAGCTCGGCGCGCGTGTTCGAGACGTCCGCTTCGTCGAGCGTTCCGGGCACGAAGCCCGCGTGGACGCGCTCAGCTTCTTCTCGTAGTTGTGCGCACGCCTCCGCGCCTAACAAGTCGTCGATGATTGCCAGGCCGCCCTCGACGCCCGGTCTGAGATCGATGTCCTCGCACCGCTTTGCAATTCGTGCTTCGTAGGCGGCGCGCGACGATTGCAGCGCCATCAAGGAGGCGAGCTCGTCGACTGGCGGCTGCTGCGGCGGCGCTGGCTGACGCGGCTCCGGCGCGACGCGTTGCTTCTTTTTCCTTTTTACTGCTTTCTTTGTCGCGCCGAAGCCCCCGCCCGCTGCGAGGGCTTGTGCTGAGGCGAGGAGCCCTAGGAGGAGGAACACAGCCAATTGGGCCATTAGAGCGCGGCCACGCCTTATTACTGCAGAGCTGGCTGCACAGTGGATATGTCTCTGAGTTCTATGGCACCGACGAGCGCCAGCACGCCCTCAAGACGCCACAGGCTGGTGCATGGCCGGGGCGCTGCAAAAACCCGTCATCAATAATTCACAACACTTACTTACTAGTAGGACTTAGGACTTAGTCCTCGCTCGCGCCGCGTGCAACCCACAGACGCTGCCACCGTAATAGTTGCGCGCGGCGAGTAGCCAGGTATAGATTGCCATATACTTATATCGTCAGCACCGATATATGGCCGCAAGATAACATGCCGGCGGCGGGACCGGGGACAGGGAACGCGTTGCGCGCCAACCTTAATGTCGGCAGCGAGCAGGAGCACGTGGGCTCCAAGACAACGCGGAGTAAGCGGACACAGGACGAACGACGCGCGGACGGGACCGCCCCTTCAAAAAGAAGGGACGGCCCCGCGCGCTCCGAACGGCCCGTGCCTCTGCAAACTCTGAGCCCCGCCGCGGCGGCGCGGCGCGCAGCCCGGCCGCCATGAAGGCGTACCGGGGGCGCCGCGCCGCCGGCTTAGAACAAGGGGTCGCGGCGCGCGGCCTCGAGCTCGATGAGCTGGATGCGCGCCGAGAGCGCGGCGACCGCGGCCTCGTGCTTCATCTTCTCCGGCGAGGCCTTCTTGCCCCAGCTCGAGAAGTTGGAGACGCGGCAGGCGTGGTACTCGATCATCGAGTGGGCTTTCGCAATCATCTTCTTCTCCTTCTTGCGGAGCTGGGATTCGGCGACCACGATCTGTTTGACTTTCTTGGCCATATTTTGAGGTAGGGAGTTGTTGAAGCGTTTGGGTGAGCGCCTGAAAAGGCGCGCCGAGTATCTGCGAGGGGCAAGACAGGTGAATAACTCGTTCTTGCGCGCTTATCATCGACAGGCGTGTTCATGTGATTAAGACCTGGCTCGTGTCCAAGCGCGAGTTCCGTCCGACGGGCGGAGACGTCGGGAGGAGGCCGGAGGTGTCGTCCGCCGCATATCTCTGGGCCAAACAAGTGTGCGAACCTTGTCGCGGCCGCTGCGCCGCTCGCAGACCCCGCGGCGGGACCAGCGCGGTGCGCTGTGAGACGGGCAAAGCCGTGCGGCCGCGCGCGACGTCGTTCTGGCAGCCAGAACAAGTTCTCACAGGATTGTATTTTCTGTGCTCTCTTCGACCTCAAATTGAACGGTGATGGCTGCGAAAGGTGCGGCGTAGGTGCAAGGAACACACTGCGCACACCCTCGCAGCGCGCTGTTGGTTTTGCGACGCGGGAGCAGGCTTATTGTTGATGGCACTGAGAGCAGCTCTGGACTCAAATCATACTAGCATGCACTGCTAGTAGCGTGCCCGAAGGATTTTTTCTAAGGGCTCGCATCGGCGCGGGCATGAAAATCCGGGGCCGGATGCCTCCTCGCTTCGAGTTAGGCAAGGAATCTCTTGCCCGCGTCGGCCGCGTCGACCGTCAGACGACCGAGCGTCCGCGCATGCCACACCACCGTCGTTAAACGAGCGCTCACACACATCCCAGAAGAACGATGCGACCGCTTCCCGTGGTCTCGAATCCATGTGAAAAAAGCCAAGGCCTTGAGATGTTACACGGCACCGCTCTCTGCAAGGCGTACGGCTCGACGCGCGGCAGTATCACGCACACGCTGCAGCACACGCAGCAGCCATCAGCCAAACCACCGCGCGCTCCTCGAAAGCACGCCTAAGAGCCCTCACAGCACTCCCAAGCCCATAGGCTGCACTGGGCCAGCACAACTCCCGGCCAGCCGCCGCGGGCCCTGCGAGCGTGTAGCGCTGCATACGATGGCACTGCTCGAGCTCTTCCTCATCAAGATCTCCCAGCGCCAGGACGACGTCATCCTTGAGGGCGTCGACGCGCAAAAGCGCCCGGCGCATCTCACCGTGACCGGCTTCCGGCCACACTTCTACGTGGGCCCCGTTTCCGAGGACGTCGACGTCATAATTCGCCAAGCGGACCTATGCAGAACGGCGCCGGCGCACGGCGTGGCCGTCGAAGCGGTGCGGCGCACGTTCCTCTGCGGCGTCAACGCGCCGCGGCCCTACTTGAAGATCACGCACCGCTGCGGCGCGGCGCAGTCCGCGTTAGTAAGAAAGTGCCAGGAGCTGTGGACCGAGCCGCCCTGCGAGGACGGCGTGCCCCCCCTGCGGCGGTTCCTCGTCGAGACGCACCTCTCGGGCGGCGCCTGGCTCGAGGCCCGCACCACCACGGAGGCGGGCGACCGTCGCTACCGCTGCGCCCACGCCCATGTCACGGGCCGCGCGCCGGACCCTTTGCACCAGACGTTTGCACATTCACGCTTCGCGGCCATCCCGGTTCTGAAGGTCCTGGCGCTGCGCATTGAAGCGGCCTCGGGCCGCGACGACGCGTGGACTTGTGCAGAAAAGTCCACGGACGCGATCGCGGCCGTCGCGCTCGCTTCATATGAAGGCGTCGACGTGTTAGTTGTGGGCGGCAAGAGCAAGCGCACGCTCGCCTGCGGCGCGCGCGTCTCCTTTTTTAGAGATGAGGGCCGCTTGCTGGCGGCCGTCGAGACCCATCTGAGGAACGCGGACCCGGACGTGCTCTTCACCTGGGACGACCGGCGCCTCGGCCTCTTAGCGCAGCGCTTCCGCGCGCGCATGGGGCGCCCCCTGCAGCTGGGCCGCTTCGACGATGTTCCATTATCGTGCGCGTCCGTCACGACCTACTCCAAGGCCTGGATCAAGGACCGGTCGGAACGGCGCATGGCCTCCTCAAATAACCTGGAGACGCACCGCTGTTCTGGATTAGGCGGGCGCATGGGCGTGGACCTGCTGCGCTGCCTGGTCATGCGCCAGCAGCCCAAGCTCACGCGCTACGATTTGACCGAGGCGTGCCGCGCCGTTTTAGACCAGGCGCCGCCCGCCATCACGCCGGCCGCGCGCCGCGGCTTGGGCCCGAGCACGCGCGCCGCTATCGCCGCCGCGGAGGCGCGCGCCGTCCTCTCTCTAGGAAAGCGCCTCAACGCCGTCGCCGAGACGGTCGAGCTCGCGCGCTGCACCGGGTTGGACCTGGAGACTATATTGTGGCGGGCGACGGCCGTGCGCACGGAGCAGCTCGTGCTCAGGGCTGCCAAACAACTGGACGTCGCGCTGCCGCTCAAGCGCTTCCCAAGCGAGCGGGGGTGGGTCCCGGACACGACGCCCTTCCTTCACCACCCGGCGCCGCGGGTTGAACTAAGGGACCACCAGGCGTCGTTGGTTGCGAGCGGTCTCATGGGCCACTCGCGCGCCGCGGGGTCGTGCGGCTTTTACGACACGGACCCCGTCGTTGTCTTGGACTTCGCGTCCCTGTACCCGTCGCTCTTCGTGGCGAACAACATATGCTGGACGACGCTGCGGAGCGGCGCGGAGGACGACGATCATGTATGTCCCGCGTCGGCCCAGCTCCAACAGCCGCACCGCTTCGCGTCCAAAGCCGCGCGGCCCGGGTTATTACCACGACTGTTGGAGGCCCTGATCACGACGCGGCGCCGCACGAAAGCCCTGGCCAAGGCCGCATTAGAACGCGGCGACGCGACGGAAGCGGAGTGCCTGCAGGCGAGGCAGCTCTCCCTAAAAATGTGTGCGAACGCCTCGTACGGCTTCACGGGCTCCAACGTCTCGCCGCTCGGGGGCAAGGCCCTGGCTGAAAGTTGCGTCCGGTGGGGCAACTGGTGCTGCCGGCGCGCGCGCGACATTATTGAGGCGTCGACGGACGGCGCGGAGGTTATTTACGCGCAGACCGATTCATTATTTGTGCGGCTGCCGGGCTGGAGCCACGCGGAAGCGCACGCTGAAGGAATGCGCCTCGCGGAAAGCGTTTCAAGTGCGCTGCCGGCGGGCCTGACCCTCGAGCACGAGCACACGCTGTTCCCGTTTTTACTGTCGCACGTGAACCGCTACGCCGGCCGCGATGTGGACGGCGAGATCATCATCAAGGGCATTGGGAGCGCGCGGGGCGACGCAACGTTTGTGCGGGACACGCTCAAGGACACTGTTACACGTTTACTGGAGCACAGGGTCGAGGCGGCGTGCGCGCTCGCATCACAACGCCAGGAGCAGTTACTGCGGGGCGACGTGTCGTTGGACGAGCTGACGTGCGGCGCGTTCCTGTGGCGCGTGGACCAGGCGGACCTGGAGAAGTTCGCGCGAGGCGAAGACGCAGACGATTCGACCTTGCGGACGCCCCACGTCGCGCTGGCGACGAAGCGGCTGAAGCGGGACCCCGCGCTCCGGTTTCGGCTGGGCGAGTTCGTCCCCATGGTGCACGGTAGGGGCCTCCGGGGCGGCGCGCAGAAGGACGCGGTGCTCGACCCGGCCGCGGTCCTGCGGACGGACGCGCCCGTCGACTTGAAGTTATATAGAGACAAGAAGCTGCTGCCGGACTTAAAACGCTTGTTCGCGCCCTTTGCGCAGAGGGACGACGTCAAGCGCTTGCTGGACGAGCCGCCGGCCATCGTGCGGAGCGGCAAGCTCAGTTGCGCCGGGGCGTCCATCTTAGTCGATGGCCGCGAGACGCCGCCGTCGCCCTCGAAGCAGCGGCCGGACCGCTTCTTCCTCGCCCAGCCCCGGGCCAGCGCGCTGTGCGTGAGCTGCTCGTCGAACACGGACGACGCCGAGCGGAGAGCCGCCTTCTGCCGCGCGTGTCTCCGGCTGCCGTTCGAAGACCGCCAGACGGCGTACCTGGCGGTCTTGGCGGAGCAGCGGGCGGCGCACGTGGCCGTCGATGCGATCGCCGCGGACCGCGCCGTGATCGCGCGGCGTATTGAAGGCGCGGCGCCGGGGGCGTTTCCGATTTCGGACGGCGCGTACCCCCTGGCGCGGGCCATCCGGCGCCTCGAGGGGGCCGACGCGCGGTGCGGGCGGGACTTCTGCCGCGCGCCCGCGAGCTTGCGGCCGCCGCCGGCGCCGCGCAAGAAGAAGCGCGCGCGCGCCACCAACTACGAGCTCGACGGCGCGCGGCGGACGCTGGGCTTCGGCGACAGCGACGAGGAGGCGGTCGACGCGTGGACCTGCCGGGAATGCGCCTACCCGCACACTTCGGCAACCGAGGCCGCCATGGGCGCGTGCGCCGCCTGCGGCGAGCGGCGGCCGTCGCGCAAGAGGAGCGTGTCCATGGCGTCGCCCGCGGCCGTGTTGATGCGCGGCGGCCTCCGGAGTCCGCCGCCGCGAACGCCCGGCCGGACGGCTCGGTCGCCGGCGCCGCGGACGCCCGCACTCACCTCGCTGGCGCCGCCGCGGACGCCCGCCGTGACCTACGGGTCGGACGGCCGGCCGGCGGCGACGCCCGGCGGTCCGCCGCCGCCGGAGACGCCGGAGACAAGGAAGCCGCCGAGCGTGACCCAGTCCTGAGTCCTAACTTAGATGTTTGTTTGTCGCTGTCGTGTTTCCCCCCCTGTCGTCGTCGTCGCTCGTCGTCGTCGTCGATACATGTGAAGTTGTACTAGAAAAAAGAGACTTGTTATTCTTCTAAGACTTGGATTCGACAACACGACACGTAAAAGGCAATCAAGCCATGAACGTGAGGACGTGGTCGAAGCAGACGTGGCCGCCGTGGGCGCCGAGGATGAACGCCTCCGCGGAGACCGTCTCCTTGACGCGGTTGACGTGCTTGTTGGCGTTGGCGTGTAAAACGCTGAGCGCTTGGCGCATCTCCGATGCCACATAATTGGGTCTTTCCTCCTCCACGAGGCGGCCGTAGAGCCCGGGCGCGCGCGCATGGGTGCGGGCCCAGGGCTCGTAGCCTCCGTAAGTGTCGACGGACGCGAGGAGCTGCGAGACGACCGAGTCCTTGTCAGACTCGTCCAGGTGGGCGTCCAGGGGCGTGTCGCCCTCCTCGTCCTCGCTGGCGGCGTCAGCGCCCTGGGACAGGAGGTAGTGCACGAGCTCGGGCTGGTCGCCCTGGAAGGCGGCCGCGTAGTGGAGCGGGGTCCACTGCTGGGCGTCGCGGATGTCGACGTCATGCTCCGCTTCTTCTAGCAAGAAACGAACGACGTCCATGGAGCCGGCCTCGCAGGCCTCGTGCAGGGCGTAGGTCTTGGCGGTCGTCGCGACCGCCAGCGCGTCGGCGTCGACCTTGCGGAGCTCGTCCACGTTGTTCTCCTGGATCATGGCGAGGATCTCCTCGTCCATGACCGTCGGGTCTCCGCCGAGGCCGAGCGCGGGGTCATCGACGCTGACGACGCTGTCCGAACGGTGGCGCGTAATGTCCGACATACTGGCCTTAATCTGCTGAAGCTGCTGGCTGTGAGGTAGAGATGCAGGCGAGCTGCTGGAGGTAGTTTAGACTTCACTTAACGTTATTGCGAAGTGCGATGTAGCTGCGGTGCGTATGCGATGAGTTTTGTCGCAGCCTTTGTCGTGTCGATTTTGTTCAGAGATTGGTCGGTTGATCAGTCCGTTGGGGGAATCGACGTACTACCCGCGAAATCTTTGTCTATTCGTCCACGAGAATCGTCTAGGGGGCCGCGCCGAAGCGTCTTGATGTGCGGACGGCCCTTCAACGAGGATCAAAGGACAAAGCCACAGTATCCCTCAGCTAGATCCCCCGGCTGCGCCAAGCAGCCACGCGATATGACCTCCTGGAGTCCTGGAGGGGTCTCAGATCACCGGATCCTCGCGCGACGAGTCCGCACGGGTTTCATCACACGTTCGATGGCTGCTAAATATGCTACCGCATTGCCTCGTATAAATAGGTGTCAGGTAGCAGAATTGCAGCACACAACATAGGAGGCGGTGGCCAGCGAAGCCATTGCGTTTTGCACCGCTAAGTATGGAGCAGCCACCCAGCAGAGCAGAGGAGCAGCCACCCAGCACTCGTCGACGCGCCCTCACGCTCGCATGCATGCTCGTCGCCGCGGGAATAGTCGCAGCGGTGACGCCGGATGACAGCTCTCTCACAAAGCCGTACGCCTACGTCTCCGCGGCGCTCGGCGGCGCCTACTTCGTCGCCTGGAGCGCGTCCTTCTGGCCCCAGGTCCTACTCAACAGGCAGCGCAAGACGACGAGCGGCCTCTCACCGGACTTCGCGGTGCTTAACATGTTCGCTTTCGCGGCCTACACCACGTACACCTTGTCCCTGTACGCCTCGCCGCGCATAAGACATGAATACGAGCGCAAGCACGACCACGCGCCCGAGGTGCGCTTTGCGGACACCTTCTTCTGCGTGCACGCTCTACTGCTCTCGACGGTCACGGTGGGCCAGATCTACTATTACGACGGCTTCGCGAAGCAGAAGCCGAGCCGACCGGCGCGCTACGGTCTGGCCGCGCTGACTCTCTACGTGGCAGGCACCGCCATCCTGAGCAGCGAAGCCCTGCAAGTACTATTCGCGCTCTCGTACTGCAAGATGGCCGTGACGCTCTGCAAGTATATTCCGCAGCTCCTACTCAATTACAGGAGGCGCAGCACCGTGGGCTGGCCCATCGACAACATTCTGCTGGACTTCACGGGCGGCGCACTCTCGACGCTCCAACTGATTCTCGACAGTGAGAATCAACATGATTGGGCGGGCATCTCCGGCGATCTGGTCAAGTTCGGCCTCGGTGTGACCTCGATGGTGTTCGACGTCCTCTTCCTGGTGCAGCACTACGTGCTCTACCGGCCGTTCGCCCTCCAAGAGGCTCTCCTCGACGGCGCGCGGGAGGACCGCGGGGAGGACATTGTTGTGTAAATGTGATTTTTGTGAACTTGAATCTTGAGTCCAAAGGTATATCCGGCACGTGGCCCGGCTGGACAATCGGATATATATGCACATTACGTTTAGACACCTAGCCAACAACAGACTTGGGCGGCGACGAGAAGAAGCTATCTATGGTCCGCTGGCGCTTCTTGGGCGGCGCGCCGCCAGAACCGTCGACGCGCACGCGGGCGAGGCGTTCGAGGTCGCCGGGCTTGACGCGACGCCCGATCACGCTCGTCGGCCGCGGCTTCGGGCAGCCGCCGGCGCCCGGGCGGTCGCGCCAGCCGAGGCACCACAAAAGGCCACCATAACTCGGCGGCGCCCCGCCGTCGAGCGCGTACGTGTCGTTGAGGCGGACGAGCAGATCCAAAGCAGCCTGGAGGCGCGTGGCTGGCGTCTGCGCTTGGTCATCGTCGAGGGAGTGCCACGCGGGAATGGCCTTGCCCCAGGCCATGCGCACATTGTTATGTAACTCGCCCGACAGCACGAGGCACTTCTGGCAGTCGTCCCAGTAGGCGTCGCCCGACGCGCCGCGAGCTAGGGCTTCCACGCCAGGCGCCGTGGCGTCTGTGGTCCGCAGCTGATTCCGGGCCCAGTTCGGTACGGCGCGCGCCGCGTCCAAGTAGGCGCCAGGATTCCGCAGACACCACAAATAACTTGATTCGCGGAAGCCGCAGAACTCGCTCATGTACTTGTCCACGCGCGACGCGTCGCGCGCCATCAGGAGCGGGTCGATCATGCCGCAGTTGACGTACGCGCTCATACGGCTGGAGCCACAAACGTCCAGCGGGTCGTTTCGGCGCTTGGCGTAGCCCGAGAGGCTGTCCGCGACGAAGGCCTCCCAGCGCGCCGTGGCCGCCTTTGAACCGCCGCACGTCCGCGCCACTCTTCCCACCGATGTGTCCCTCCGGCTCGGCGCCGCCAGGACTTCGTCGACCGCCGTCTCCCCGGAGAGGTCGAGGCTCCACGCCGCCGGCGGCGGCGGTGGCGTCGCGGCGTGCGCTGGCGCGAGCGGCGCCGCAGCGAGCCGCGCTCGGCGCGCGTCGCGCGTCGCTTGTAGAAAGCGCGCGTTGCCACCCACCAGCGCTTGCGCATTTAGCGTCCTCGACGGCACGGTGCAGGCCGCGTCGCAGAGCCAGGTCGGCGCGCCCGTCCGCCGAATCTTGTCCGCGAACGACGCGTGCGGCTCGAGGCCGAAGTGTTCGTCGATGACCACGAGCCGGGCTCGCGCGGCGAGGGACAGCGCGGCGGCCTGGCGGCAGCCGTCGCGCTCCACGTGCACAAGCAGAACCGATCCTCGCGCGACAATCTCCGGCTGCAGCTCGCGCAGCGCTTCCAGTCGAAACGACGTGGCGCGGTCCGTCGGTCGCATGCCGATGCGGGCCAGCGCGGCCGGAAAGGAGTCCTCAAGCACGCATAAGCAGATTAAGGGCACACCCAGCTCGTTGGCTACGCGCAGCGCGGTCTCCAATGACGGGTTCGCAGCGCTGCGGTACGCCGTCCGCACGCAATATAGCACATGAGCGCCAGCGTCACGCGGTGCCGGCAGCGTCGCGCCGTGTTGCGGGCGCAGCCGCTCTTGCAATGATGTGGGCAATTGAGCTGGCATGCCACTGTGCTGAGTCACTGATGAGTTTGAGTGCTGCGTTTACGCACAACTGCTAGCACCGATTGACAGAAGAGAGCAGCGAAGCAGCGTCAGTCACAAATGCGCGAGTTTGAAGTTCAGAGTGTGCCAGCACAACGCATCTATACTCCGAGCGGGTTTTCCGTGCGGGTTTCGCGCTGAAATCGAGTTGCAGGCAGAGCACAGAGAGCATAGCAACACAGCACACAGCAGACGTCTTTGCAATCATATCTGCCCTCAGCGACATCGCTGCTGCACATAGCGACGCTCCGCCGCCGCCCCCACCGATTGACACGGCGAGCAACAGCTCACCGCGGCGCAACGCAGCAGAGAAGGCACCGCCGCACGAAGACGTCGGCGAGCCGGACAGCCCAGCTACCCCCATCCTACCCGGTTGCTCCCTGATGGCGCCCCCCCCGAAATCCGACGGCGCCGCGAGCCCGGCGAAGCTGGCCGTCGGCGTCGTGGGCATCTTCGGCGCCTTCCTCTACTACGGCCAGCTCATGGGCGACATCATCAAGTTCGAGGCCGCGGACGGCTCGAAGTTGGAGCGGGAGTGGTTCCTGCAAGTGTTGGAGGCGGCCGCGAACGTCGTCGTGGGCCTGGCCGGCCTCATGGTCGCGCAGGGCGGCCCGTCGCCGCACATCCCCTACAAGTCCTTTCTGCTCACGGGCAGCACGCAAGTCCTGGCCAAGGCCATGACTCAGAAGGCCCAGATCTACGGCGTGCCCTTCTTCCTCGCAACTTTAGTGAAAAACGCCAAAATGGTCCCCGTCATGGTCGGCGCCATCGTATTAAGCGGCACGAGCTACCCGGCGCGCAAGTGGGCCCAGGTGGCCCTGATCATCGGGGGCGTGATCCTAGTCACGGTGGGCAAGGCCCAAAAACCGGAAGCGGGCGGCTCCGCCGATATCATCGGCATGGGCTGCCTCGGGTTATCCTTAGTCTGCGACGGCATCACGGGCGGCCAGCAGACGGCCTTCAAGAAGGCGTACAAGAAGACCCAGGGCAAGGGTTTAGCTCCGTACGACCTCATGCTCTTCACGAACGCGGCCATGCTCGGTGTTGCGTTAGTGATGGCTTTGGTGTTGGACCAGTTCTTCGGCGGCGTGGCCTTCCTACTGGACAATCCCCCTCTCTTAACGGCGGTGGCCAAGTTCTCGTTCTGCTCGGCCATCGGCCAGAGCGCCATCTTCTTCACGATGGCGAACTTCGACCCCCTCCTCGTGACGACGGTGACGACGACGCGCAAGATCTTCTCCGTATTATTGGACATCGTGTCCCGGGGCTACGTGCTCAATATTACGCAGTGGTCCGGCATCGCGACCGCCTCCCTAGGTGTCTTGGGCGAGCTCCAGGAGAAGTTCGGGGCCAAGGCCAAGGCGCACGCGAAGTAGTAGGCTGGGTAAGGAACACAGGCTAGCTTACGCAGCAGTTCGCCGCGGACGCGTCGGGCGTGGGCAGGCCGGGCATGCCCGGCGCGGCCCCGGCCTTGGGGAAGATGTTGTCCCCCAGGTTCATGACGGGCATGCCGTCGGGCCCGAACTCGAGGGCCGGCGCGAGCTCCTTGATGATCTCCGAGGGCACCTGACCGTGCTTCTGTAGATCTTGTAATAATTCCACTAACCGAGGGAAGTTGTCGGGTTCGTAATCATACACAGCCACGACCCGCTGGAAGAACTGGTACTGCGTGCCGTACCGCTGGTACTCCTCCTTACTTAACGTTTCGTACTTCTCCGCCAGCCACTCGGGGTACTTGTCGCAGACCTTGGTCATGGGCTCGTACATGAGGTCCTTGGCCAGGAGCTGTCGTAACATGTTCTCGACGATCTGGTCGAAGTCCTCCTTCTGGCCGAGTTTCTCGAACTCCTGGATCATATTGGTCATCATCTCGTCGCCGCTCTGTTCGATTTGACTCGGCTCCATGCCCTCCATGTTACTTGATGATGTTGCTAATAGTTCCATGGTCCGGCTTAGTCCGCGGTCCAATTCGACGTCGGGCGCTTCGTCGGAAATACACCTTTCTGCTCGGTCCCTTTGATCTCTTACGAACTGCTCAATAGTCCTAGCGCCCTCCTCGTTGCCAGACAGTGCTCGTAACGTCATCTCCAATGTGTCCTTGAACGCGGGATTCCTCAAGTTCTCCACCAGTCCATCCAGTCGATTCAGGGCGTCGCCCTTCATGTCCTCCTCCATCAGCAGATCCACTCGTAATGCCCGCTTCTTCCCCGCCATCAGGTCCTCCATGCGCCCGTCCTGGTCCTCGGGGTCCTGCGTCAGGTCCTCCTCCGCTTCGAACTCGGCGATGGCCTCGTCCAAAATTTCGTCGAGGGCCGCCTTGCTGGCCTGGCGCTTGGCGGCCAGCTCCTGCTTGGCCTTGTTGGACTCGCGCATCTGCGGGGAAATAGAGTCGCGGCGATGGCGTGCGTGCTAGGAGGGGGGCAGCACTCTCGACGGCGCTGCGCCGACGCCGAGAGATCCGTTTCTCACCGGCATCGCCGCGGCGCACCAATGCGAGGCGAAGGCACTTTTCTGCGCTGAGCCGCGCCATCGCCTTCATGTCGGCCATGGTCTACGGCGCGGGCCGCCGTGCGCGGCGCTGTCCTGTATGGGGTCCACCAGCACGCCACCAGCACGCCACCGGCAGCGTTTTGCGCGCGGACTTTGCCCCGTGTCCGACGGAGGGACCCGTGTGGCCACAAATATGCACGCCCGGGCTGCCAACCTGCCGTGTAGGGGTGCCAGGGGCTGCCAAAGTGCAGTGCTGGACAGGTTTTTTCACAAGCAGTTTGGCGTTTGCTCGTTGCTCCGCCTCGCGCTCCGCGAGCGCAGCCGGAACAGGAGCTGCTCGAAGGCGGCGGGTCAAGCCCTTGAAGGCCCGTGCGTCGCAGGGGCAGCCGCGCGAGCTCCTCGGTCGACGCTGCACACCACAAAAGCCGCGGAGACGTGCACGGGCCAGGATGAGCCGCGTCACCCCGCGGAACGAGGAGGACTCGCCGCGGCCGCCGCCGCCCGACGAGGAACGCGAGATCCCGCGCGGGACCGAGATCCCGCGCGGCGACAGCCCGCGGGACTTCGGGGCGGCCAACTTCGTGTACTGCCCGCCGCGGCCGCCCAGCCTGCGGGAGACGGCGAGCGCGGACCGCGCCTTCCTCAAGGAGGTCCTGGGCGACGCCGGCGACGGGCTGGCCAGGGCCGAGTACGGTTTAACTCAAATCCAGGAGCTCTTCAAGGAACTGCGGAAGCTGGATTTGAGCGAGGACGCTGCCTTAGCCTTCGTGGAAATACAACGCCTCGTCGGGGAGACGCAGAAGGATCTAGGCGTGGCGCGGGGCAATTTTGGTGTTGCTGGTTCCAGTGTGTCGGCCGCGGGCGCGCGGGACGAGACCCTCGTAGGCGTCGCGGAGGTCGCCTCAAGTTTCTACGACTCGCAATTGCAGCGCTTGGGTCTAGAAGATGATTTAAAGGGCTACCTGCCGCGCGGCGCGGATCTGTTGGACACGCACCGCCTGTCCGTCAAGTTATTGGAGGTGGAGCTAGCGGGCGCCACGGACCGCATCGACGACGTGGTCTACGAGCAGATGCAGTCCGTGGCCGACAAGTACTTGCAGATGGGCTCGGCCCGCATCTACCACAACGACGCCGCGCGGCAGGCCACCTGCGCCGCGGCCGACTGCTTCCGCCAGTGCTGCGAGGCCTCGAGTAGTGCTAGGCAGTCGGCTTCTGCTGCGCGGGCCGCCTTCGTCAGGGACACCATGGCGTCGGCCGCGGACTTCGCCCGAGCGGCGAACGCCGCGTCGGACGCGCACCGGGCTGAGGCCGACGCCGCGCAGTTCCGGGAGGCTCGGGCCCTGCGCCAGGCCGAGCGGCTGCGGGAGAACGGCGCTAAGTTGCAAAAGGAGCTGGCGCGGCACGTCGTGCCCGCGAGCGCCATCGCTAGTGGCGCGCGCGCCGTCCCGGCCACCTCGTTGCCGCGGTCCCCGCAGTCGGACCAGGCGACCATGTGCGAGATCCGCACGGCCCTCAACGACCTGGGCAAGGCCGAGGACCCCTTCGAGCGGTCCGGCGCTCTGGAGGCGCTCGCGGCGTTGCTGCGGCGCGAGGCCCCCGCGTCCGTCGTCATGGGCGCCGGCACGGCGGAGCTCGTGGCCACGGGCGGCGCGCGAGCGCAGGCCAAGCAAATCGCCGATTTGCCCGAAGATGCGGCCGAGGCGCGGCTGCGGCGCCTCGAGTCCATCGCGCGGCCGCACCGTCGAAAAGAGCCCCTGTCGCCGCGCCGCCGGCACCTCCTGGAGAGGAACAACCTGCCCATACGGGGTACCCTCCGGGCACCACCCTCGGTCGCGACGCAGGACTTCCTCGAGGACCTCGGGCTCAAAGCGGACACCATCCGGACGGTGCGGGACCCGTCGGAGCTGTCGCCGCGGCAGACCCGGCGGACGTTGGGGGTGGAGGAGTTGTTTTAATTGATATTGGTATTTACATATATTTGTGGCTCCATGCTCCAGCCGAAGACGAGTCCATGGAAACCCGCACCAATTATTCGGCCCCTGAAAAAGAGTGCCACGCGCACCTTCCGTGGGCTCCGCCGCCGGCCGATTGAGCGCCGTGGGTGTTTGTCTGACTCCGTCGTGGCCTAGTAGCCATATGGCCACGAAAAACAAGGTGAGGCGCCTCAACGAGAAAGAAAACTTGCCTTTAGCTCGCCGACGTTCCCTCAGCCACAAAACGCCCCCACGCCGGCCGCGCGCTCACGCGCCGTACCTAGAGGACCGCGCGCTCACGCTGTACTGCACGCAGGCATCGCTTGACCAAAGCCCAGGGGAAATTTACTGTAACGTCGACGATAGTGTCCGCTTAACGTAACGATGGTCCACACGCACGGCTGGGTCCGCCGCAAGGTAAAAAAATCGGACAAGTGGGTCCGGCGCTGGATCGAGGTCAATAAACACGTGCTCTACTCGTACCAGTCGTGCCCGGCGGACATGCCGTCCGCGCGAGTGATGAACATGCTCGATTTGCGGAAGACGCGGACGATCGACGTCGTCGATGGTGAGGAGGGCCTCTTCGTAATCGTGCCGCAGTCGTCGGACGACGCGCACCCCGGCTATTTGATGAAGGCTGAGAATAGAGAGAGCGCCTTGGCCTGGGTTGCGGGCCTCAACGCCGCGCGGGACCGCGAGATCGAGAAGAGTGGCACGGATGCGGCGCGCCGGCCGGAGAGCTCTTGCTGCTCGCTCTGCTTTGGGTCGAAGAAGACGCCCGAGCGCGACCCGCTCGTGCAGTACTAGGCCGCGCGCGTCTCGAACAGCAATATGTAAATACTTAATATCACAAACCCCCTCTTCCTGGGCACAGGCGGTTGATTATTTACTTACTCAAGGAGGAATGGGCTTCGGGGTGTACTCGGGTCCCAATGTGCGTGTGTCGTCGGGCTGGTAGCCGGCGGGTTCATATCGCAACGAGATGCCGTTCACGCAATGCCGTTCGTCGGTCGGGCTCGGGAAGCCCTCGCCCTTGAAGACGTGTCCGAGGTGTCCGTCGCATTTCGCGCAGACGATCTCGATCCGCATGCCGTCCTCGTCCGGTACTTCTCTTATGGCGCCCGGGATGCCGTCGTAGAATGCTGGCCAACCGCAGCCACTCATAAACTTGGTTTTCGCAAAATACAAGGGCTCCGCGCAGCCGGCGCACTCATAGACGCCAACGTCCGGGTATTTTGTGCCGTAGTCGCGCTTGAGGTCGTGCTCAAGAGCGCCCTCGGTCCCTTCAGAGTACCCCGACGGCTCCGTCGCCTTTTCCCGGAGCACTGCGAACTGGTTTGGCGAGAGCTCCGTCATCCAGCCGGCGTCGTCCGTGGGCATGCTGGCCAGGGCGCGACCGCAACGGCGGCGTACGGAGGGCACGAGGCTGGCGCCGCGGCGGAGCGCGAGTAGTAGCATCGTGCACCACTTGGGCATCGTACAAGCTGTTGTACGCGTTGTGTGAGCGTTGTTGACTGCACAAAGTTGGGAGAGCACTCTCAGCAGCACAACCTGCCACAACCTCACAGAAAGCAACGGTCGCCGAGCTTCTCCGAGACGAGGACCGAGGAGTCGTGAAAGTAAGCTGTAACGTGCGTTGCGGCGCTGCAGAGTGCGCTTGGACGACACTGGCAAGATGACACGGCAAGAGCGGCGGACCCCGTCTACAAAACCCGTACAAAAGAATTCAGATTCGATCGCACGCGCGGCACGCGCAAATAGCGCTGCCCTCACAACGCGCTGTTAATACACAGTGCATGATTCACCTGAGCAGCGGGAAGCCCGCACCGGGGCTGCCTGGTCTCATATGAGGATGCACTGGACCACATGGTCTCTCATACCGCTTTGGACCACCTGCGCCGCGGCACCACCGGACTCCGCGGCCGCACCGGCTCTGGACTACGCCGCCGTTCTCGCGGACCACCGAGCTAAATGCCGCACGAAACCCAATTCCGCCTTCTGCTGGATGGATGATTCAACAAACGTGGACGCGACGTGCCAGTTTTCGGCGCGCGTCGGCCTGGCAGCCCGGGGCCCGAGTCCGGTGGGCCCGCGCCTCGACCTGCGCTTCGGTAACGACGAGCGGTGGGCGGCGGTGCCCCACGAATTAACGGGCAAGCCCGCGCGCGCCTTCGCGAAACAGCCGCGGCTCTGCGCGTTGTCGAGCGGCGAGCCCTATGAAGGTCCGTCGCCCTCGCTGTTACTAATAGCGAACGACGTGGACTACGTCTTCCGCCTGTGGCCCTACTTTGTGAACAAGGCGTTGTGGGCTTCATCCACCAAACACCGCCTGAGCGTATGCATCGGCGTCCGAGTCCGCCCGACGCCATCTGATTCATTGCAACACAGGTCTGGATCGGCGAGCTGCCCAAGCTCATCGCCGCGAAGAGCGGGGACGGCTGCCGCGCCTCGAAGCAAAAGCGCCAGTTCCACCGCTCGTTGACCCAGTCCTACTACGGCTCGGCGCCCGCGAAGTCCTCGAACCACCACGCCAAGATGCTCGCCGCCTACCGCCTGCTCGAGGACCCCCAGGTCGCGGGCTTATATTATGTGGACATGGACGCGTACGTCGCACCAAGCCACTTCGGCACTGTACCAACGCTCTTCCGCAAGGCCCACACCGACGATACCGTCGACGTGCTCTTCGAGAACGCGCGCGACCCCCAGCTGTTCTGGCACCTGCACGGCGACTCCTTCTATTTGAGAGACGTGGCCCTCTCCCGCATCTTCCTCAAGGTACGTCGTGTCCGGTCCCTTCTTTACTGAACTCATCCCGTCGCAGGAGTGGCTCGAGCGGCGGTGCGGCTTCAAGGACCAGTACTCGCTGTGGCACGCCGTCCTGGGCCTGGCCGGCGCGGCCGGGTGTTTACAGTATGAAGGCGAGATCTACTCTAACTTCACGTACCAGGAGGCCCTGCACATCCAGAAGGCCGAGTGGAAACAACTCAAGCTCAGCTGCGGGGGCCGCCAGAGGCGCTGCCCGGCGTTCCGCTTCTGCCGCGACAAGTACGACCTCGCGCACCAGCACTTCCGCCACGACACCGTCGACGCCCTGGCCACGCGGCGCTTCCGCTACGAAGTGGGGGGCGGCTGGCGCGCCGACGTCGTCGTGGCCGACCAGAGCGGCGGCGACCTTGGCGACGACGACGCTGTCGACAAGTCGGGGCTCCTCGGGGCCGTGGGGCTCCTGCACGTCGGCGCGGCGACGGTGCTCGGGCGGCTGCCGCCGCCCGCGCCGGCGGCCGGTGTTTCTCGGGGGTGGGTCCTCTTCCTCCTTCCGGGTGCCCTGGTGGCGGTCTGGCGGTGTCGGCGACGGCGTCGGGAGCCGCCGCGGGACGCGGAGCCTCCGCGGGACGAGGCGTTCTCGGCCTACGGAACGCGGCGGCCCGTGTTGCGGAAGGTTATATAAGACAACTGTGTGATAGCTAGATAATTACGTTGCCCCGGCGGCCCCCCTGGGTCACGCTTCCTTTTGGTGCATCCAACCGCCCTTGAAGCGCATGAAGAATGCTGTTGCGCCGATGAGCGCCAAGATGAAGAGCTGTCGCGCTTGCTCGGTCGCGGGCTCGAACGGGGCAAGGGAGTCGGGCAGCGCGTCGCGCAGCGCCCCCGGCATCAGGTCCCGCCGGCAGACCAGCACGGTGATCGCGACCAAGCTGGAGCAGTAGAAGATCGTGCGCAAGCACTCGGCGACGACGCCGAGGGGTTGCGGCATATTTACTGCTGCTAAAGAGATACCTGCTCCGAGAGCTTGGTGAGCGCGCTTGACGCCTCACAGAGCGCAGCCGTCGAGCGCAACGCCGATCGATGCGCTTGAGACTGCTCTTGCTTAATCCGTGCAGTCCGTGTGCCCGCAACAGCAAGCTCTTTGCTGACAGCAAATCGACCCAGACGAAACCCGCACGCTCTCGCGATCGCGACCGAGCGCAACACGGGTCCGAGCTAGCCGTGCTGACACCACGTGCGGCCCTAGGTCGAAGGAACGTCTAACAGTGCGGGTTTTCATCTAGCTTTTGCCTAACAAAACTTGCCCAGGAACGCCACACAAGACGCGCGCTTAGTAGATTGACCCTACGCGAGCCTCAAGGGTGTCCTCAGGCATATCCCTTGTCGACGAATCGTGCTCGCCGACGCGCCACGACGTGAAACCAGGATTTCCAGAGTTCCAGCGGTTATTGTCCTACATCAGAAGCCACCATCCTCGGCCTTAAGGGCAATCTTGCGAGCACGTATCAAATGCTTGGACGGTTTGAGCCCGCCCTGCGTATGCGACAAGACGTATACTCTAGAGCTTTGAAACTCATGGGCGAAGAAAGTAGCGGCACCATCAGAGAAGCCAGTAACCTCGTGAGTTTGCTCAATGATCTACAGCGCTACGAATAAGCCAAGGCATTGATGCACAAGACGATACCCGTGGCGCGACGCGTTCTCGGAGAGAATCAAGAAATGACGCTCAGGATGAGGATGCACTACGGTAGGGCTCTCTACGGTGACGACGCCGCCACGCTCGACGATCTTCGCGAAGCCGTGGAGACGCTCGAGGAGACGAAACAAATCACGCAGCGTGTGCTCGGAAACGCGCATCCGGTCACAAGATTGGTTGGGGAGTTTCTGGAAAAGGCGCGCGTAGCTCTCGGCACCCGTTCCGCGTCGCTCTAGTAATTTGTCACAGTTCTATATAACCGCTGTGCCCCCCCTACCCATGGTAGATACAACATTACAAATCTACTGAGAGAGAGACACCCGGTAGAACGCCGACGCCGAGATCGCCGTAGCCGTCGACTCGTTCTCGTAGACGAGGGACGGGACTTCCCGCAAGGGAGCCTCGAGGACAAGATAATTCCGCGGGACATATCCAGCCTCGTCCCCTTGCGTTGCAAAAGTCCAGCCCGGTTCCGTCGAGAGCTCCTCCCGCAGCACGAGGACGCGCGCTCCTTCGTCGAGACTCATCTCTGTCGTTTCGACGGCGTCGAAGGCGCGTTTGGCGTACGCGGCACAAAGTTCGGCGCCCTTTCTCGCCTTCTCGCCGCGTTGCTTGCGCTTGCGCCAGTAGGTCGCACATTCCTCCGATGTTGGACCCTCGGACATCGACGAGTCTAGCGAGGGCTGCAGGAAAAGGCTCGGCTGCCACGTCAAAAGCGAGTCCGAGTCCACAGACTTTTGGAACAGCATCGGTGCCTCGGCCGTCGCCGGCCGCGCGGACATCACCGGCGTGGGCGGGAAACTGCCCTGCAGTTCTGCGAGCGGCGGCAGCTTGACCCTCAACGCGTCCTTGGAAACCTCCGTTAGGTCCTCGTCCTGCGGTACGGTAGGAAGCGGCTCGAGCAGTTGGACCTTCGCGCGGCGGCGGCGGCGACCGGATCCAGCCGGCGCCGACGAGGGCCTCGCCCTGAGCCGGGCGCGCACGGCCGCCGCCACCGCCGGGTCGCGCTTCTGCCGTGACGGCGGTCGCTTCTTTTGGGG